>Ga0255755_1000037_pt1 | contig 122620 bp, 84 predicted proteins | sample 011ome_18_FD_179955 | JGI IMG/M metagenome (GOLD analysis project Ga0255755, IMG submission 179955) | Coastal salt marsh microbial communities from the Groves Creek Marsh, Skidaway Island, Georgia - 011501BT metaG (version 2) | ecosystem: Environmental > Aquatic > Marine > Intertidal zone >... | reverse complement strand
AATCTTTTTTTTCTTTCGTCGGCTGCTCTTTTTCCTTCCTCGTTGAAAAAAAGGTCCATCCTTTCTTTTAAAAGCGAGGAGCGTTCTGAGACACAAGTTTTTTAACAAAAAGAGATCTTTTTTTCAATTCATGCATTTTTGTGGCAAGAAGCGAGTACTTCTGTGTTCACAAAATAACGGCACAAATAAACTCTACTAAAGTTTGTATTTATATACACATTATTACATTTACCGGAAGATGACGACGACGACGAGGATAACGAGCGGTAATAATAGTCGCAACTTTTTTGTTGGAAACAAAGTTCCTCGCGGGGTGTGTCGCAAAACTCTCTGTCGTCGCGCTCTTCTTCTTGGAGAAAATCATCATCGAACGGTGGTGATGATGATGATGATGAAAAAGATTAGTACGAGAGTTGAGAGGAGGAACGAGAGAAGCAGGTTCGGCTGCGTTCGAGTAGCGGCGGCGGCGAGGAGTAGTTATAGTGGTAGCAGTAACGACGACGACGACAAGAACAACAGTAACGGCGCGACGACGACGAGAGATGAATTATTGGAAGAGATTGAAAAGTTAAAAGCTGAAAACGCAAAGTTGAAGATGTTGCAGATGCAGTTGGAGGATGTTTCTTTGCCTTCTTCTTCTTTGTCTTCTTCTTCTTCGAATTCTTCGAAGTCGACGACGACGACGACGACAACAATAAAAACAACGAAAAAAGCCGCCGTCGGCGCGCTTCGAACCGATCCTAAGAGTGAATCTGAAATCGAATGGCCGTTACCGATTACCGCGGAAGGATGTCCCGTAGGCGAGGAAGACAAGAAACCGTTCTGGGAAACGAGACCGAAGAACGACCCGGACGAACTCTTTGAAGGAAAAACGGCGACGGAGGAAACAAACAGACCGAAAAAAATTGCGCACGTTACGGCAGAGTTAGCACCGCTGGCAAAAGTTGGTGGATTAGGCGACGTGACGCAAGGGTTAGGTCGCGCGATGAAAATGCAAGGCCACGACGTGGTCATCATCTTGCCGTTTTATCAATCGCTCGACGCGAACGAGATTTTCGATTTAAAACACGTGATGGATTTTGACGTACCCAAAGGGACGAAATGGGACGGAGAAAATGTCGTGTCGATGATGAAAACGTCCGCGTATTCGGGAAATATCGGCGGGTGCGACGTGATTTTATTGAAACCGCACGAGGAGACGAATTCGAACATTTTCAAAGGCGGGGCGATTTACGGCGGGAGTTATAATGAGCTCGAAGCGTATTTATATTTCTCCCGAGCGAGTTTAGAATTTTTGGATAAATCTGGAAGAGACCCGGACGTGATTCACGTCCACGAGTGGCAAACGTGCGCGGTGCCAATGTTGTATTGGGAAGAGTACCACGGGAAGACGAGTTTGAACAAAGCGAAAATTGTCATGACTATTCACAATTTGGACAACACCGGAGAGTGCCGAGAGGAGGAGTTTTTCGCGACTGGCGTGAATGGAGAAAAGTTTAACGTTATCGAGAAAGCGTTGGATGAACGAACTATCGGACACAATCCGGAAAGAATGTGTTTAATGAAAGGTGGCGTCGTGTACTCGAACAAAGTCACGACCGTTTCGCCGACGTACGCGAAAGAAACTTTGGACGGGAACGGCGGCTTCATGTCCAAAATTCTAAAAGCGAACCAAGAAAAGTTCTCCGGCATTTTGAACGGCATCGATTACGATTTGTGGAATCCGGCGTTAGACGCGACGTTGCCGGCCAATTTTGCCCCAGGGAATAAAATGACCGAAAACAAAAAGCTGTGCAAAAAATACTTACAAATCGGCTTGGGATTGGACGCGGACGAAACAAAACCGTTGATCGTGTGCATCTCGAGGTTAGTTCCTCAAAAAGGCATTCACTTGATCGAACGCGCGGTCACGCAATCCGAAAATAACGGGAATCAGTTCGTGTTACTCGGCAGCGGCCACAGCGATGGTGGTTTCAAACGAATGGCCAACGAAGAGTTTTCCCAAACGAACTCGTCCAACGTCCGATTGATGATTACCTACTCCGACGCGCTCTCTCGATTAATGTACGCCGCCGCGGACTTTGTCTTGGTCCCTTCAATGTTCGAACCGTGCGGTTTGACGCAAATGATCGCCATGCGCTACGGCGCCTTACCCATCGTCCGTTCTACCGGCGGACTCGCCGATACCGTCATCGATTGCGACGCCGACCAAGAAAACGGCAACGGCTTTGTCTTTTACGGCGCCGACGACCAATCCTTAGACGAGTGCATTCAAAGAGCCAACAAAACGTTCCAAGACCGAAAGAAGTTTCACGAGTTGCAAGAACGCGTCGCCAGAGTCGATTACGGGTGGGAAGCGAGCGGTAACGTCTACGCGGAGTTGTACGAGAGTTTGTAATTAAAAGACACACACTGTTGATATTTTTTGCATGTTATTGCATCTCATAACTGTCTGTACTTTATCCAAATCTCTTCATTTACTCATCACTTATTAACAACCGCTTTTTACGGCGGATTTTCTTTTCCGATGACGACAACGACGACGACGCGCGCGGCAGCTTTGATGAGCACCACTCGCGCCTGTTTGTTCCTTCGCAAGTCTTCTTCGAAAACAACGACGAGAACGAGTGGAAAATGCACATCGCTCTTAAAGGGGAGGACTAATCTTCCATTTCAACGAGGAGGAGGAGGACAACGACGACGCGGGAGTGCGCGAGGAGGAGTGCGCGGGAGTGCGTCGTCGTCAGCTGCGACGACCGCTGATGTTGTTCGTAATAATAATACTAACAACAACAACAGAGTGAACATTCAACCATCGTCAGATGCGAGGAAAATCCACCTCCCGACGTTTGTCGCCTTGTTAGTGGACGTCGCTGAGGACGGGTGCGATATCATTCGAGAGGTGACATCGAGAGGCGATTTGGCGGTTAAAGACAAAGGCGGGAGCGAAACGTTGGATAAAAAGTACATCATGGACGCGCAAACGGAAGCGGACAGACAGGTGGAGATTATGGCGTTGAGACGGATTACGACGTTCGCGGGCGGGAGGTTGCGCGTCGTCGGCGAGGAATCGTACGAAAACGCGTTAGAAGGCGAGGCGGAGTGCGACGACTCGACGTGTTTTGCCTCGTTCGATGAGGAAGAGGAGATGATGAGGAAAGAAGAAGGGAACCATTACGTAGATAAAGATATCTTAAAAGAAGTTTTGGAGGCAAAATGGCCGCCGGCGATTGCGTCCGGGGAGATTGACATTTCCAGAGTGAACGTGTACGTAGATCCTTTAGACGGAACGAACGAATACGCGAACGGGGAAAGACCGGCAGTGACGGTCTTACTTGGTGTCGCCGTAGATGGTGTCCCAGTAGCTGGGATTATCGGGCAACCGTTTTTTGGTTGGAACGCGAACGTTAACGATTCGAAACATTTAGAAAATTTGGGCAGAGTCGTCTGGGGCGGCCCCGGCGCCGGGTGTAAAGGTCTTCGAGTGGACGAGACGCAAAAAAAACTCGTAATGCCTCCAACAGGGCCGCACGTTGTTTGCTTGAACAGAAACATACGCGACGAGCGCCAAGCACCGGTCATGGAACAAACAAAATCGGAAGTCGCCGTCTTAGTTTCCGCGACTGGGTATCACTATTTGTGTTTGCTGGAAGGCAGAGCGCACTCGGCGATGCTGTTACGGAAAGCGAGTAAAAAATGGGACACGTGCGCCGGAGAGGCGCTGTTAAGATCCGTCGGTGGTGCAGTCACCGATACCGTTGGTCGACGATATAATTACGATTGCGACATGCCGGGCGTCCCGAACGTCTGCGGCATGGCGGCGTCGATCGATATCGATTTACACTTGGAGCTCACGCACTCGATCATCCAGAAAGAAATCGAAAAGTTGGAAAGTTTGTACCCTTACGACGTGGAGTGTTCGTCGATTAAACAACCGATTTTAAAAGAAGCGTACAGAAAGAATGTCGCGTTTAAAGCCTTATCAGTGGATGCCGGTGGTGTTCTCGTCACGCCGGCCAGAGCGGTCCACGACGTCTACGCCGATCACGCCAAAACGTACGGCTTTTCCGACGTCACGCCCGAATCTGCCAAGAAAGCGTTTAAAAGCGTCTTTTCCACGCCTCTGAGCGAAAACGAATTGCGGTACGTCGGCGACGGACGCGAATCGTTTTGGAAAAAATGCGTCTTTGCCGCACTAAACGTCGACGCGTCTAACGAAGACTCTTTAAAACGAGGCAACGAGTGTCTCGACGCGCTCATGAAATTTTACGAACAACCCGAAAATTGGGCCGTCGCCCCAGGTGCCATCGATGCCTTCCGTCGCTTGCGCTCGCGAGGCATCAAAGTCGTCGTCACCAGCAACTGGGACGACCGCTTACCGAACATCTTAGAAAAATTAAACATCATCGACGAAGTCGACGCGGTCTACTGCTCCGCCGTCGGCGGTTTCGAGAAACCTCACCCGAACGCGTTCAAACGCTCCTTAGCCGCCATCGATATCACCGACAAAAATGACTTCAAAAGCGTCGTACACGTCGGCGATTCCGACGTCAACGACATCTTCGGCGCCCAAAACGTCGGCATCGGTTACGCTATCAAATGGGGCGGCGACCGAGAGAACGCTCGCGTAACCCCGGCGTTTGATTTCCAAGAGTTGGCGGATGAAATGATTGCCAGCGCGTACGCTTTTGCAGACGATTCGAAGACCACTCGGCGGTACTTTTTTTAAAAGTAGTAGTATTGCGTGTGTAGGTGTGTGTATATGTATATGCATATATATATATACGTAGTTCAAATTGTCTCACGTAAGTTGTCTTTAACTGTTTTCGTACTACAACACATTTATTATTATTAGGTGTTTGCTCTTCGGAAAAAAAGTTTTCATTCCCTCGTTTTTTTTGAATTTTTCCTCAAAAACACTTCGCGTATTTTCTTCTTCTTCTTTACCTTCTTCGCGCGTTTAACGACGACGACGACACCCGAGGACGAACCCCAACCGCGCTGCTCAAAAACGTTGAGAACAACTTTAAAGTGATTTAAATCAGTATCGTCTTCTTCTCATGGTGGCCAAGAACAAAAGTTACGAGGAGTTTTACGAGGAGGAGGAGAAGAAGACGAGTTTTACGAGGACGAAGAACGAGGACGAGGTTTTTTACGAAGACGACGACGAAGAGTTTTCGACGCCTCCGAAAGAACAACAACACGGTAGTTATGTTCAAGAAGCGATCGTGTGCGTGCACACGCTCGTCCACCGGTCGAAGGTAGGCGTCGTCGTCGGTCTTCGCGGGAGAACGATATTTGACATCGAGAGAAGAACCGGAGCGAGCGTCTCTATCTTGCGAGAAGAAGAAGAAGAAGAAGGAAAAGGAGAAGGAGAAGGAAAAGAGGAAAGAGTAAAAGTCGTCTTAACCGGCACGGCGCAAATGTGCAAAGAAGCGGCGAAAATCATCGAAAGCATCTCAGATGGGAAGATTATCGACGAGAAGACGACGACCGAAAAAGATGGAAGGAAAGAGACGTACGGACGACGATCGGTATCCGTTTCGAGAGCGGGAGATGGTGAAAAGCTGCTGCGCCCGCTCGAGAAAGCGTTTTTAGGGTGGACGAGGAAAACGGGAGAAGAGAACGAGGACGAAGATTCATATTCGAGCGGAGAAGAAGATATTATATCCACGGAAGACGGAGAGAACGACGACAACGGCGAGGTAGAGGAATGCTCGTTTAACCACCATCACGCGACGACGACGACGGCGATGACGACAAAGCATCGAAAAACACCGCCCCCGTACGAACGAGACGCGTCGAGGTTCTTCGGAACGCTCTCGACGGCGACAGTGCGAATCCCAGACGCCAAAGTGGCTTTAATTATCGGGAAACAAGGCGCACACATCGAGTTCTTACGACACATGACCGGTTGCTCTTTGAATATGGCGAGCCAGGTTGTGGATGTAGGGGACGTTTTTTTGAATAAGGACGAGCGCGTATTCAAGGCGGCGACGAACATGGCCGAACGCGTTTTGTTGATCGAGAGCACTTCGTTAACAGATGTGGCCAGGTGCGTCGCGCTCGTGGCTGATATCGTCGAAGGCACCTTGTACTTACAATCGAAAAAATCTGGAGGAGTTGGATTTTCGTCCACCGACGACGACGCGATGCCATATATGAAGGAAATTCACGTCTCCATCCGCGAATACGCGAGCGTAATGACGAAAACGACGTTTCGCGTAAAAACGAAAGCGAAAGAAGTGAAGCGCACTTTCACGTTTTCTTCTTCTTCGCAACAACAACAACAACAACAACAACAACATCAACATCAACAGTGCACGTCTACAACTTCTTCGCAATCGAGACGCATGTCCACTTCCTCCTCCCCGGAACGGCGTTCCTATCACCAAGAGAACCGCCAGCATCGAGTGCGGCAAGAAAACGAACAACAACAGCACTATTCCTCTTCCTCGTACTACGACTACTACGCAAACCCTCCTTCATTAAAGTTTGATCCAATAACGAACGAGTTATTAGCAGTCGTACCACCTCACGTTGTTTCTGCACCGCCACCACCATCAATCAACGTAGTAAACGTCGACGAAGACAACTATTTTTGCGAAGACGACGAGTCCGACGCGTACAGCACCGACTCCGATTTCGCCGCGTGAGAGAGAACGCGCATCGACGAACGAGAGAAGCGCGCGTTGAACGCGTATATACATACACGAGAAAGAAAGAGAAGAAAAACACAAATCTAACAGACAATGTAATGAACACACACACACACACACACACACACACACACTACGCAAGAGAGCATACACTACCACAAAGTAAAGTTCGCATTATTATTTCATTATTATTATTATTATTACGTTCTCGCTCTATATAAACTAATGATGATAAAACATCCTCGCTACGTTTGAATCCTCGTTCTCTAACTCCAACTCCATATCCTCTCGATCGTGCTCGTCGTGATGACGAGCGTGGTGAGGATGAGAAGACGACGACGAAACGCGATCGATCCCATCACCATCACCACCACTCCCATTGCCACCACCATTCGTCCCTCGCCTTTTTTTCTTCCCAAACATCACGCGCGAAAAGAACCCCTCGCCTTCCTTGTAAATATGCTTCGTCTCGCTCCCAATGTAAGGAAGGACTTTCCTGTGCTTATTGTGTGCGGCAACGATCGCGGATAAGTAGAGATAAAAGAGCACGCTGAGGATGAAGCTCATGCAGAATATCCCCCTAACGTGTGTTTTGTGCGTCGCGTGATTGAAAGAGAGCAGAGAGAAGAGTTAGTAAAGCGCGTTCATAATCCTTCCATTATATCCACAAACGGATATCTTTTTCCACGCGAGAATAAAAAGAATACCATCAAGTCGTAAACGTACCTGTATCGTCTCCTCTGTAACCTCGGCGTGACCGGTAACTCCAGCCCTCTTTTGCTCAACCCTTGCACTTGGTTGATCGCGTGTTCGCTGAACTGGAGCATGGACGCGGACTTTCGCATCTGGCCTCTCGAATTCGTATTCGTTCCGGCTTTGTTGATGATGAGAATGGTCTCCCCGTTGTTTTGTTGTTGTTGTTGTTGTTGTTGTTGTTGTTGTTCTTTACTATTATTACTATGACTGAAAATGGTGCTATTTTTAGATGACGACGTCGGCGATGGCGTGGACGAATCCGACGAGCGCGTCCGAACGTGATGGACACCACCGCGTTCGGACGAAGAAGAAGACATCTCTGCTTCTTTTTCCACACCTTTTATCTGACGGTTTCCGGGGGAAAGTCAAAGACTGCACAAAAAGCGTTATTAAATCTCTCTCTCTCTCTCTTATTATTATTATGTCTAAAAACAAACGCGCTTCAATAGCGTTGGAATGAGACTGTTGTTTTTATTTTTGTTGTTGTTGTTCTGTCATTAAAGACGCGTAAAGAGAGAGAGAGGAGAGAGGGAGATGACGAGCGACGATGCTTTTATTCCGAATGCGAGTGCGACGACTGCTGAAAAGAAAAGAAGGTTCGATACCATCGACTTCACGACGACTACTACCACGAATACCGCGTCGTCCTCCTCTTCGCATTTATTCAAAAGAGGCGGCGCCAAAGCGACGAAATATTCCGAACTTCTCGAACGCGAGAAACCAGACGCGAAGTTACCCACGAGAGAAGAGCTGAGAGTGAAAACGACCGAACAGTCCAAGGAACAGTTCGATCTGCTCGTCTCCGCGTGGTCGAGAGAACGGAAAGCGTCGACGAATAACATCGCGGTAGCAATATGGGACGAGAAGTTGAAACTGGCGAAAGTGGTGAAACAGAAAGGGAAGTCTTTGTCCAAGTTTGGGTATTCCGCGGCGGCGTCGAGCGGGGCGACAAAAGAGACGGGGGCGAATGCGGCGACGGTGACGACGACGACGTTTGCATCGTCCGCAGATAACGGTGGAGGGGCGGTGTATTTGTTCCCCGAGGAAGTCGCGTTCTTAGTGGAAACGGAACGGGTGTGTTTGTTTTGGCAAGCTCGAGGTAAAGGTTTAGAACCGGCGTCGGTGAAAAGCATACACGAGATGTTGGAGGAGTGCGGGGTGTCGATGGAGACGTACGTGACGTACGCGCAGTTGTGTAGGATTGGGTACGTGGCGAGAAGATTCGGGGCGCCGTGGGTTGTGCCTGAGCGAGTAAAAGCGAACGCGAGGAAGAAGAGAGAAAATGAGACGTACGTTCATCGGATAATGGCTGGGGAAGGGGAGTGGGTGTTTAAAGGGGTTGACAACAACAACAACAACAACAACAACGACGACGACGACGACGACGACGACGACGGTAAAATGGAACTCGACAATCATACCGTAATCGCTGAGAGCAAGGAAAGAGACGCAGACGCAGCGATGGAAGAAAAAGTAGAAATAGACGACGACGAAGCGGTAGAGATTGTTCATCATCCGGGCACTCGCCGGTGGTTTCATTGGTCCGGTTCAAAACACCACCCGTGGTTAGGTCCGGAAATCCACGCTTCGTACGCTCAAACGCAAAAGGTCAAGCTAGAGGAAAGAAGAAAGCGAGAAAAGGAGAAAGAAAAGCTTCGACGCGAGAAAGAAAAGCAAGAATTGATGAAAATGCGCGAAGGTGGGGGTAAATGGCCAACCTTTGACGTGTGGCGACCGAATGGAAATTTCAAGAAATCAGGCCCGGGCGAACCGGACTTTCGAATCGCGGTATGTTCCGAGAGACCGCCGCATGGCGAAGAAGCGGAACTCTTGTGGAAACGCTCGAAGAATGTCAAGATAAAAATCGCAAACGTGGAAAGCGGAGCAATTATGCTGTTTGATCTAGAAGCAGGTTTAGCGCGGTAAGATGCCAGAGTGCGCGCATGCTAAGTTTTAGTTGCATTCTAACATATTACTACTAGAAATAAATCTATTCGTTTCGCCGTCGAATGTAAAGTTTTTCCCGTCAATTCTTCGCGTGACGGGATTGCCGATATAGATGTAACTCCATCCCGAGCGTTGACCTCGTTTTACCTCTGCGAATATATTCGAATCTTCCTCGACAATGCGTAAAGCGCTCATGTCTCTTTTCGCCGCGGTAAACACGTCTTGCCTGGTCATAGCTAAAGCAGAATCTTTGGCGCCCAAATAGCGAGCAGCATTCTTCTCGGAATTCATTTCGCTCACGAACGCGTTCAAAAATCGCACTCGCGCCGAGACTTCTTCTTCGCTGAGATGAAAAGAAGAAGAGGTGGAAAGTTTTTCGATTTCTTTTTGCGCGTCTTTGCGAACGAGATTTTCAAGTCGAGTGCCTAAAACAGCATCCGCCAAAAGCTTCCGAAGCTGAGGCGCGAGTCTCGCTAAAGATATTACATACCCAGAGACGTACGTTAGGTCGTTTTCAGAAAGCGCGTCGAAGGTTTCTCGAAGCTTTGGCGTGAGCTTTGCGCACGAGTCCGGCGTGAGTGCGTTTAACGTTCTCAGAACGTCTCTCTTGACTTCCCTCTCCTTCTTCTCGTCGTTGTCGTCGTCTGCTTCTTTGCATTTTTGAGTGGATGTTGGAACGTTCACTACAATTTTGCGTTTGCCGCTCGATCGCTCTTTCCCGGTATCTTTTCTCGATTTAAACCTTTCGAACGCGAGCAGTTTGCACGCGTCCAAACTCACTTTTGCAGTATACGCCGATGTAGTTATTCGACACGGGATACCTTTCGCGTGGTACAAATCGCACCCGGCTCTCAACAAGAGTTCTTTGACGCCTTTCCCGCGGAACTTTGGGTTCACAACTAACCGATTCACGACGCAAAATCGTTGCACTTTTGAGGCGTTCAGATTATCGACGACGTTTTCAAACTGCGGCGGCGCTTGCTCCGTGTGAAAGCTCGCGTATCCAATCAGATTTCTTTCGTCGTCATCCTTGTCGTCGTCTGCTTTACCGACGACTTCTAAATACACGCCGTGAAGAGTTGGAAGAGAAGTCACGTAGTGCCATCTTTTGAAATCATCGTAGCGTTCTCTCGTCGATTCGACAACGACGAAAGAATTACTACCATCGTCGTCGCTTCTATACTTCTCTCGGTTATCGCGAAAAAGGTTCGAGATATCGTTCGAAACTTCCAAGAGCTGCTCTCTGACTCGTAAGTGCACGGATGGAAAGTAATCTCGAGTGTCCTCCTCCTCCTCGTCTTCCTCGTCGTCTGCCGCTCGAAAAAAGTGAGACGACGAAGAAGATACCATCGTCAACGCGGTTTCATCTTCTTGAAACGTCATCCCACTGTTTTCCGCGAACGTTTTCGCCAACCGTTTCACCTCTGCTCGCCATCCTACTTTCTCGCTTGCGATACCGCATCCCCACTCAAACGCGTCAAAACCGTCGCCGCTATGAGTATTCCTCACTCTCAACCAGTCCTGTCTGTTTCCGTTCGTTTTCATCACCGGAACTAACTTCTCGTGTTCGATAATCATCGCTATCGTCGTCGTCGTTTTTTGAAGATGTTGTTTTCGACGTCGTCGTCGTCGCAGTAAACTTAAACACAGTTGAAACACTCGCAAGAGTTTAACTCCGGCGCAGCCATCACCTCCCGCCAAAAGTACAATTTTTTTAGTTTGTTTACGACGCTCAACTTCTCCTTCTTCTTTTATCCAGCGCAATAAAATCTCCATGAAATGTTTCAGGGAGGATTTATCGCGCAAAGGAGACTTGCCTCGCCAACGGTGCGTTTTGATGTTATCATCATCATCATCATCATCATCATCGTTACAAGAAGAAGAAGAAGAAGAAGAAGAAGAGCTCTTCCCAAAAACGACCACTTCATCCACTCTTCTTTTATCGCTCTTCTCCTCTTCCTCTTCCTCTCGAAAATCAACCAAGAGCACTCTCTCGTCCTCAAAGTCGTCGTCCTCGTCTTCTTCCTCCTGTTGCTGCTCCTGTTGTTGCTGCTGCGACATTTACTCTCTCATCGCATTCGACGTGTGATTTTTTTTTTCTAACGAACTTTTAAAATTTTTTGCCATTTGTGGTGAAACTTAAAAATCGTTCGAGAGACTTTTTCTTCGAAAAGTGGTGAAATTTGGCTTCTTTCAAGAGTGAACGAGCAAAAATAAACGACAGAAAAAGAGCCGCGCGAGAGATTCGATATTCTCATTCATTCATTCATTGCACGAATAGAGTATTATTATTATTATTATTATTATTATTATTAAGTATTATTACACACGCGCACACACACGAAAAGCGATACACATGAAATAATGCTGGCAGCGGCAGCGGTGAGCGCGTTGTATAATAATAATAAAAAGATAAACGAAGAGAAGAAAAGAGACGGGGAAACGATGATGATGATGATGGAAGACAACGTGCATCGCATCGAGGACGTTGAGAAAAGAACGACGACGACGACAATGACGACGAGGATGAGAGCGCGAAGGCAAAAACCAACCAGAGAAGAAATGCTGACGAGGAACGGCGCGTGGGAAATTCTGGACGCCCTGGACGCGCGCGAGAAGAAGAAGGGAAAGAAGAAAAAAGACGCGCTGATGAGATTTTTAGAAGACTTTCGCGCGGTGCACACGCTCGCGCGAGAGGTGTTGCCAGAGTGCGAAACGAAAACCGCGACACTCGAACGCGTCGAGAATCCCATCTTTTTGGCAAAGGCGGAAAAAAAACCAAGCGTGTATGTGCAACGATTTAAAATCGATACGACGACAACGACTGGGATGGTGGATAACGACGACGACGCGATCGAGGAAGAGGTGGAGAGAGCGGTGAGGAAGGCGGTTGGGTTGAGCGCTGAAGAGGAGGAGGAGGAGGAGGACGAAGCGCCGTGCGAAGTGCGCGTGCTGGAAACGTCCGAAGGCGTCGTCGCATCGTCGTCTATGGATGCGGTTATCGTTGTCGTGGACTTTCGAGAGAAAGAAGGATCTGTTCCAAGCGTATCGTTTGGAAGCGACGACGACGAAGAAGAATATGAAGAAGACAACGAAAAGACTAAGAGTACCATAAAAAAAGAAGAACTTTTCGAAGGTGGTATCGTGAAACCAGATCTGGAAACGTCGTTGAAAGAGTTACATCCGTTCGCCATCTCTATCCGACAATTATCCAAACGAATCGGTGAAGACAACGTGTTTTTAGTCGTCACGCACTGCGGCGACGACTACGTCGAGAAAAGAGACTGGTGCGAGTTAATCGACGTGCCGCCAGAGAACGTGACGTTTTGCCAAAGCTCGTTCGTGCACGCGCTTTCCGAGGATTACAACAAAAACAAATCGAACAAATCGAGCGCGACGTACGTGGATATTCCAGACCGTCTCGTGGAATGGATCGACGATTGGAGAGAGGAAAGAGGGAAGTCGCTACGAAGCGAGTTTCAACGAGAGAGAGAGACGGTGCATTTCTTCGCCGCGCTGAAAGATGCGTATTTTATTCCGTTCGAAAAGAAAAAGAGTAAAAAAGAAGATAGAGAAGATGAAGAAGAAGAAGAAGAAGAAAAAGAAGAAAAGAAGAAAGAGGAGTTAAAGGCGTCGACGAAGCGAGTGGATGATGAAAATGCTGCCTCGGCCAAAGACGGTACCGCCGTAGATTCTGCGGTGGCGGCTAAAGACGATGACATTTCCAAGAAAGTCATCGATAGTCACTCGAGAGTTGCGTTGAAAACAGTCTCTGCGTGCTTCGATCGCGCCATTGAAGGCATGGGTGCTGGCGTCATCAGCGGCGCACCCGCGATGGCGGCGAAGTTCGATAAGAATTACGCGTCCTCGTCTGACAAGATGATTACGCGCAACCAGCTTCACTATTTCGTATCCAAATACGCCGTGGCGCAATATCCAGCCGCGTTTATCCTCGCTTGGGCCATTCCCGGTCCGTTGATGGCACACCCGGTGCATTTATCCAACCGATTTCGCATCGCTCTGTGCTTCGCCATCGTCGGAGGACGCGAATATATGAACATGGAAACAATCGCCACGACGTTGGCGCTCGGCGCAGGGGCGGATGGATTGGCCGTTCTGAACGCATCTTTTGAAGAAAATGATTTGGAGAGACAAGAAAATGACGACGACGACGAGGACAACGACGATGACGCGAGCGATGAAAGCGGTGACGACGACGAAGTTCGTCGCGCCTCTGTCAAGGTAGAAAAGGAAAAAGAAGAGGAATCCGCGGAGGAGAAGAAGGAGAAGAAGGAGAAGAAGAAGAAGGAGATACCGCTTCCGGTTCCAAAAACGAAAGAAGATGAAACAAAACATGAAAAAGGAGAAGAAGAAACGAAAGCAAGCAGCAGCAGCAGCAGCAGTAAATTATTAGCGTCCTTCACGGAACGAGTCAACGCCGCGTTGAGCGCGATTGAAACGTCCACATCTGAGCTCCGTCAAAATGCCGAAAATGCCATCAAGGACGCGTTTACCATCGCCGACCGAACGGTGGCGAAAGCGGAACGAAAAGCGAAGAAACTGACGCGCAAATCGCTCAATCGAGCTTTGGACGACGGGTTAATCACGAGAAAACAGGCTTTGCAGATGAGCAAAGGTTTCTTCCGAAACGCTTTTTACGAGTACGTCGTCAGAGACATCTCTGCTTTGATTTGCGGACCGAGATATTTATTGTTCACGCAGGCGGATTTGACGCAAATTGTAAACTCGTCGATGACGTTCTACGTCGCCGAGGCGGCGTGTAAAACGTTCTTACCGGACAGATTCAACCACAAGGAGAAACTAGAAATCGATGGTGGTAACGCTTCGGCGACGGGGACAACGACGCTTTCGGCGAAATCGCTCGCGGAATCAGAGGCGGGGATTAAGGCGAAGGAGTACTGCGACGCGGCTTCGGAGAAATTCTCCCAAACCGCCGAGTCTGCAAAGCAAACGGCGGAGGCCGCGAAAGTGAAAGCGCAAGAAGCGGCGGCCAGAGCGGCGCAATCCGCACACGATGCCGCCACGAGGGCAGCCGAATCTGCGCAAGAAGCTGCCAGAGCGGCTCAAGAGAACGCGCAAAAGGCGAAGGAGGCGGTCTGGTCCTACGTGTCCTCAATTTCTTCCTCGGTCGCCGCGGCGGTTGCCAAAAGCGACGACGACTCTGACTTGATCGATAAGAGTTTAGATCCAAACTCGTACGCCGCAAAGTTGGTCCCGCAAATTCCATCGTACAAACTTGCCGCCGCTTTTGGCGGTCCCGCGATGAAGAAAGCGTTGGCGTTCAACCTTCCGTCGCTTCTCGCCGACGCCGATTGTCGAAATTTGGGTTTCACCAAATCCGTCTGGACTGGGAACTCGAAAGAGTTGGACGACTTGTTCGCGAAATACGACCAAGAAAAACGCATCCGCGCCGTCGCTCGCAAAGCTTTAGTCTTATGTCTCCAATCTTCGAACAAGAAAAGCGTCGCCGAGGAGCTCAAAAAGTGCGGTTTGATGCAAAGCGAGAAATCAAAAATGCACTTAAAGTTGGAAGAGCGACAAAAAGAGCACAAAAAAGAAAGCAGCAACAGCGCGGCAACCTCACCCACGTCAACCCCTCCTCCTTCTCACTCCACCGCCTCCTCCTCCTCGTTGGTATTCGCCAACGTCCAGTTACCATCGATTCCTTCCCCTTCCAGTCTCTTCGCCAACTGGGGTCGAGGAGGAGGCGTCGGGTCGAAAGAAACGACTGCGACACTCATCCCTGCCGCTACCGACGGGAAAACAACTGCAAAAAAGGACGGCGACGACGTAAACGACGACGAAAAAGACGCTTCGCCGAAATCGCCCATCGCCGTTGTAAATCGCACTTGATGCTACGACCAACACTATTTATTTATATATGAATGTATTGAGAGCGCTCGCATTAACACTCTTGAACATTTTGAGTATTTTCCTCGGATTTTGATGAATTTGTCTACTTTTTCGAAGCACTTCTTTTCCTTCAGAACGAGACACACACTTGAGATGGATCGATCACTCAACAGAAACAACATCTTTAACGGGTTTGAAGAAGAAGAAAAAGAAAAAGACGACCAATATCATCATCATCATCATCAGGTAGGACGACGATTCAGACGACGACGAAAAGCGAAAGCGTCTCTTTTTCGCGAAACGCGTTTAAATAGTAGTGTCTTTCGCATCATCGTTTTGGATTTAAATTTTCAAAATCTCTGCGCTCGTCGTTTCCCCCAAAATCTCGGTTCTCTAGAGGTTTACTTTATTACGCGCGCGCTGCAAAAGAAGAGCGAAATTCGCTTTTCCGCAGCATTATGATCGTCCTTCATTGTATTCTCTTTCATACTCACTCGCTCGCTCTCTCTCTCTCTCAGATGAAACAACAACAAAAAACGCTGTCGGAATTCAATAAAATGCCTTTGATTTCTTCGAGCAAGGGAAAAGAGGAGACACAGAAGGAAGCGAAGAACGCCTTTGCCGCTCCCTTTAAGCGAAAGAATTTTTCTTCCGAAGAAGGAGGAGACAGGGAAGAGGAAGAGGAAGAGAAGAAGAGAAGCAAAGGAAGCGAAGAGGGAGACGCATACGGCGAGGATGAGGATAAGAACACGCCGCCGACGAGAGCAGCGCCTACCGCGCGAGAAAGAACAACGTTGAAAGAGACAGAAGAGGACGATGACGACAATGAAGAAGCGATTTTAGGGACAGATGTGAAAGGCGAGAAGAGCGAGCGGATTTCACCTATCGGTATCGATAAGGAAGAAAAACCGGACGTGGAAGAGGAGAAGGCGAACGAGGAGAGAGCCGCGCGGGAGGCGAGCAAAGAGGCGACGACGACGACAACGACGAGTGTTGGTAATACTAACGGTGAAGAAGAACAAAGGAAGATGTCGGTGTTAGAGCTCCACTTCGGGAAACGGAAACCAAATCCTCCGAAAGAGCTCAAGTACGACCAGAAACCGAAAGAAATGGAACCAAATGCGAAGCCGTTGCCGGAGGAGTTGGAGGAGTGGAAACAGTTCGCCGAGCAACAGTTGGCAAATTTGGTGAATTTAATGAGACAGAAAATAATCGATTGTTTTCACGTGAGAATAGCGATATCGGTGATGATGATAGCCTGTCCAGCGAAAGAGTTGAGAGAGGTGCTGAAGGATTTAAGAGACATGAAAGTGATTGGAAATACCATGCGACCGTATTTGATTTATTTGAGAGAAATTTTAGACGGGTGCGGCGAGAAGTATCGAGATAAGTTAGACGCGGACATGGAGTTTTCCTCCTCGGATGAAGACGAGTCTTCTTCGAGCGATGACGACGATGATGATGACGACGAGTCGGACTCCGAGGAAATTCCTGAAATCACCCGCGGCAATGGCCCGCTCGCCACGACTGCGCAAGTTCGCGACGCTACAAAAATACAAGGCTGTTCGTCCTCCTCGGAGGAGTCCGACGGCGACAACGACGAGGAAGATGATAACTCCTCCTCCTCCTCCTCTGAAGAAGAAGAAGACGTGATGAAAAAACCTAAATACGACCGCCAACGATGCCAACTCTTCTCTAAATTCCTCGGTCGTTTCATGATTGAAAACAGAGTCCAAGAGCAAGTCGAAGCCGCTCGCCTTCTCCGCGCGGACGAGTGTCGAGAGTTTTCCAACGAAGAGTGCGTCCAGTTTTTAGATCTCTTGCAGCGACAGGGGAAAATCATGATCGACGGGCCCATTATTCACGTCATATAGTCATAAACAGGATCTCATCGAAACGACTAAAGTAGACGTTGTTGTGTATTATTATTATTATTTCATTTTGCATCAAAAGGACAAAAGGACTGCTTTTTTTTTCATTTCTTTCCAAAAAACAGACAAAACTCGTCTTCATAAAAAAAAGGGTCACTCACGCTTTATTTAACAGAGCTTTCTTTCCGCGTTTTGTATCCTCACAACACACACACACACGCACACACGCGCACGCATTCGGTGAACACACCGTACTCTTTGTCGTTGTTTTTATCGCGTTACTTTTTTATCATCGTCATCATCATGCCGACGGTGAATTTAAAAAGAGACGATTTGTTCCAAAAGCTCGGGAAAACGTTCACCGAGGAAGAGTTTGACGAGTTGTGTTTCGATTTCGGCATCGAGTTGGACGAAGTGACCACGGAACGGGAGATGTCGAGCAAGTTTTTAGGAGTGAAAGATACCAAAGAGGGAGGAGACGGTGGTGGTAAAGAAGAAGAAGAGAACGACGCGGTTATTTATAAAATCGACATCCCGGCGAACAGATACGATTTGCTCTGCTTGGAAGGCATAGCGAGAGCGTTGAACATCTTTCGCGGGCAACGATCGACGCCGGTGTTTCGAACGGTCGAACCCGAGAACGGGCAGGAGAGGTTGCGAGTGAAAGTGAATAAAACGGTGAGTTTAGTGCGACCGTTTATTGTCTGCGCGGTGTTAAGGAACGTCACGTTTACGAAAGAGAGGTATAATTCGTTCATCGATCTGCAAGATAAATTGCACCAAAATATATGCCGAAGACGAAGTTTAGTCGCCATCGGGACGCACGATTTGGCCAAGATTGAAGGGCCGTTTACGTACGACGCGAAACCGAAAGAGGAGATTGAGTTCGTGCCGCTGAAGCAAACGAAATCGTTTCGAGCGGATGAGTTGTTGGAACACTATAAAAAGAACGACCAAAAATTGAAAGCGTACGTGCCATTGATCGAGTCGAGCGCGGTCGCGCCGGTGTTGAAAGATAAGAACGGAACGGTGCTGTCTTTGCCGCCGTTGATTAACGGGTCGGTGAGCGCGATCTCGTTGGAGACGAAAGACGTGTTCATCGAGTGCACGGCGACGGATTTGCACAAGGCGAAGATTGTATTGAACACGGTGGTGACGATGTTTTCCGAGCACTGCGCGAAACCGTTTCAAGTGGAACCTGTAGACGTGGTGGATTTTATGGGTAACGAAAGGAGTTATCCGGATTTTATGACGCGATTCGTAGACGTGGACGTAGATTACGTGAACAAACGAATTGGAACCGAAATTGAAACGAAAGAGATGGCGGCGTTATTGTGTAAAATGCAGTTGGCGTCGAAAGTCACCGCGGAGAAGACTTTACGAGTGGAAATTCCACCGACGAGATCGGACGTGTTGCACGCGTGCGATATCGCCGAAGACGTGGCGATTGCGTACGGATACAACAACATTAAACAAACCATTCCGAAAGCGTCGACGATAGGGAAAGGTCAACCTATTAATCATTTTAGCGATTTGGTGAGAGAGGAAATCGCGAGAATGGGCTTTTCCGAGGTGTTGACGTGGATTTTGTGTTCGCACGACGATAACTTTAAAAACGTGCGAAGAGAAGATAACGGAAACTGTGCCGCAATTGTCGCGAATCCTTCCTCGATCGACGTGCAAGTGGCGAGGAGTTCGTTGTTGCCGGGCGTTTTGAAAGCGTTGGGGGCGAACAAGGACGCGCCGTTGCCGGTGAAACTCTTCGAGGTTGGTGATGTCGTCGTCATCGACGAGAACGCCGACGTCGGGGCGAGAAACTCGAGAAGATTATTAGCTTTACACTCCGCGCAAACGTCTGGTTTAGAATCAATCCATGGGGTGTTAGATAGAGTCATGCAAGTGACTGGAGCGGCGGGGTCGTTTGAGCCCGGGCCGGGAAACGCCGGCTACGAGTTGATACAAACGAGAAACGAGCCGACGTTTTTCCCGGGAAGGCAAGCGACGATTGTTCGAGACGGGAAAGAGATTGGCGTGTTTGGGATCGTCCACCCAGACGTTTTGAAGGAGTTCGATATCGTGAATCCGGTTTCGGTGTTGGAATTAGAACTTGAACCGTTGCTCGAGAGAACGCAAGAAGCGATTGCCAAAGGGGGACATTAATTTAACGCATATCAGTTTTTACGCACGTGTTATTAATTTATAAGGTATTTAGTTTCTTAGAATCTGTCTGCTATGTTTCTGTTCTTATTTTTGCTTAGTATTATAGATGGAGCACGTTTTACGTTTCTTCTTGTTATTGTCTTGGCGTTGTTGACGTCGAAAAAATCACTTCTTCACTTTCTTAGTTGCTCTGCCCGTTCTAGTCATCATCGTTTTCTCCGCGATCACTTGCTCTTTCGATTTCTTCTCCTCTTTTTCGGCACTTTTCGGCGTCAAGGCGTGAATTCCAGGCGCTAATCCTTGCTTCGCTTGCTTCTCTCCCGTTCCTAAAGGCGATGAATTATTCGTAGGAGTAGCAGCGGCAGCGGCGGCGGCGGCAGCGGCGTTTGCAACACCAGCGGCAGCCGGGGCAGCACTTCCTCCTCTCGGTCGTGCCGGAGAAGATCCAACCATACCACCAACGCTCATCGCCGCTTGGCCTTTGCCGGCTTGCGGCTGGTAACTTCCCATTCTATGAAGTTGCGGCACCTGAGAGGGTGAGATTTGCTGAGCGGCAACAGCGGCTACGGCTTCCGTTTTCGAAGCCGCGCGAGCCAGCTGTTGCTGTTGGACGTGCGGCGGCACCTGTTGCATGTGCGGCTGCTGCTGAGCTTGCATGGGAACACCGTTACCAGCCATTTGCATTTGACCTTGCATCTGGTGTTGCGGAGGTTGGATGACGCCAGTGGGATATTGCATCCCTGGCTGCTGTTGCATCTGCATCTGTTGGTGCTGCATTTGTTGTTGTTGTTGTTGTTGCTGCTGATGCTGCATCTGCTGTTGCTGCATCGGATTCATCGCTAAGTGCGCCAACTCTGCCGGTGATTTCAATGGAAACATCTTCACGCAATCCTTCCAGCTCTGGTGAGGTTTAACGCGCTTCTGTGGATCCATGCCGACGCGCTCCCGTAACGCCGCGCGACGAATCTTCGCGTATGAAGAGCACGAGTGCGCCACCGCTTGGAAGTGCAATCTAGCCGTTTCATCCTCCAACGGTAACGATCTTGACATAACGACGCGAGCGGAACCCTTGTCCAAGTTGAGCGCGGCGAAAGCTTCCGGATCGTTCTCCAACTCAACCGCTCTCGTGAGCTGTTGAAAGCGCCATCGGCACAGTTCCGGACGACGATACGAGCCTTTCAAGCTCGCCGAAGCGCCAAACGCGTCGGCCACGAGTGCCCAATTCGAGCCAAACTCGTGGACGATGGCACATAAAAGCGCATCTTCCGTCGCTGTCCACGGCTTCGCGGCGCCTTTTCGTTCGCCCGCGGCGGCAGCGCCCTCTTTTTTCCCTTTCTTGTTGCCGTTCTTCTTGACGCCAAACTGCTCCTCCATCCCCGGATGAAACCGAACAAACTGACCTTTCTTATTCTTCTTACGTTTCCCATTTTTGTCGACGACGTAACCTTCTTGGTCGAAGAAGTGACCTCGTGCGGCAGCCGCGGCGAAGAAAGCGCGTCTGCGCTCTTCGGACGGCGTGAGCTTCCCGTCTGGACCAGAACCAGCTGCGCCTTTTTGGCCACCTGCGGTTTTTTGCTGAGCGCGTTGGTGGCTTTCTCTCGTTCTCTCACGATCTTCCCACTCTCGAAGTCGCCTTTCGTACTCGGCAAACTTGTTCGCTTCTTTCCCGATGGCACTCTTTTCAAATTCGTCGCGAACGCTTTCGTACGCGTCGTACTGCAAAGCTGGAAAATCAAAGAAGAAGTCCTCGGCTGCGTCTGATTTCTCGTCGTCGTCGTCTTCGCCATTCTTACCACCGCTGGACATGGACTGATCGTCGTCCTCGTCTTCATCATCGGATCCTTCTCCTTCTTTCTTCACGGCTTCGTCGTCTCTTTTGAAACTCTTCAATCCGCGCATGGTGAGCTTCTTGTTCATCGAGTACGGGGCAATCAAAGCGTCCAGATCTAATTCTAATCCACCATCATCCAATTTAAGATCTCTGGCGTATTGCGCGCGTCGTAGCTCTCTTTTCTCCGGACTCGACAACATGCCTTCGGTGTCCACGTCTGTTTCCATGTCTTCCGCATCCGTATCTTTACCGGTGGTATTCCCAGAAGGAGGAGGCTCCGGCGTCGCGTCTCGTTTTCTCTTGTTCCCTTTTCTCGTTGGTTGTTCTTTCTTTTCATCTTTTTGTTTACCTCTCGCAGCCTGTCTACCTTTACGACCTCCACCTCTCTTCGTCGTTTCTTCGTCGTCCTCTTTCTCTTCGGCTTCTTTCGCGTCGACGGCTTGTCGCACCGCTTTCGCCTTCTCTAACGAAGCCAATCGGTGCAAATACTTAACCGCCCACCTTTCTATGCCTTTCATGGAACTTCCACGAGGAATCTCCGGCGTTTTTGGATCAAAACTCACGAGGAACATCTCGTCATCGTCTCTTTTACTATCTTCGCCGTACCCAGTCACGTCTGTCAACGGCGTACTCACATTTGTCGGCGGCGTCGACCGCGCTGAATTCGTCCTCGTATTCGCACCTCCGTCGTCGCTTTTTGGCGTTTGTGGATCGCTTCCACCGCCCCCACCACCCGCAGCGGCGGCGTTGACTGCTGCTCGATGTAACCTCTGACTCGTTTGCGCTTGCGCCGACGAGTGTAATCGAAAATTCGTTTCCCTCTCCGCCGCTTCCAACGCGAACCGTTTCCCGCCGCACCCGAGCTTTGCCAGCTCAGTCGCTTCGGGTAATTTGACCTTCTTTGCCTCTTCCCAACGAATCTCCCAAAACGCGCTCACTTGTTTCGCCACCTGCCTCGCTGCCTTGGCATCTCTTTGATTTCTTCTTTCGTTCGCTCCCACCGGCACGCCATTGGCTACCCCAGCCGTCAGCGCCACCTGCCTCGCCGCTTCCAACTTCCAATCTCTCTCCGCCGCGAAATCTCTGGCCAGCCATTTCATCTCCGCCATCACGTACGACCAATGCGTCGCCTTCCTCTTCTGCTCCCCTTGCGCCGGCGCGTTCGCTTTTTGCGTTAACAAGCGCACCTTCTCCTTCACCAATTGCGCTCGAGCGATGGCCATGTTCTCGTCTTTAATCCTCCGCTTCCGCGCTTCGGGCGTTTCCACTTTTCGTTGATTCGATGTCTTGTTATTATCGTCCTCCTCGTCGCCCGAGGAGGATTCGTTGTTGTTTTTGTTGTCGTCGTCATCCTCCGATTCTTTTTCTTCTTTTTCTTCTTCTGATTCTTCTTCTTCTTCTTCTAGTTCTTTATCGCCGCTCTCGGACTCCTCCTCCTCCTCCTTCTCTTTCGCATTCGCATTCGTGGCGGCATTTCTGGCCGAGGCAGTCGTCCCGCGTCCTCGATCTCGAGCCATAATAATAAAAAAAAAACTCTCTCAAAAGTACTTTCTTCTCTCTCTCTCTCTCTTCTGTTGTTGCAATCTAAAGCGATGATGATGTGACGATCCGTTTGATGATATGATGTGTGTTCAAATTTAAATTTTCTCTTAATTTTCTCCTCTTTTTCCAGTCCTGGACCACGACAGAGCGGCGAGTTTCTCTCTCCGCCAATGAATCCTCTTTCCGATCAAAGAAAATTGAACACAAAATTCTCTCTCTCTTTTACTCTCTCTTTCAGGATCTCTTCTCTCGCTCTGATCGTACCTCTCCGTATGGTGGTCTCCGACGTAAACGACGACAGAAAGAACACAAAGCACAACACAGAGAGACCTCTTCTTTTCGTTTAAGAGAGAGAGGATGAGAGAGGGTCGAGTTCTCTCTCTCTAATTTTGCGGCTCGAATTGAGGCGAGCGAGCACTTAGGTCAAAAAAATGCACCTCGAACGAGAGGCACTCTTTTTGAAAATTAGGGTTTAAGGTTTCAGAAGAATTTTTTTTCTCTCCTCTTCTTGCACTCAACAACCACCCCAGAAAGAAAGAAAGAAGAGTTTTGCATCGTCATCATCGCTCTGTGTAACGCGCACTCTTTTCTCTCTCTCTCTTTGCGCGTTACGACGACACAGACGCGCACACACAACGCGCCCTTTTCCTTTAAAACTCTTTCCGCTGCTCGTGTTTTTTTGGGAGAGAGAGAGAGTGAGAGAGAAAAATATCTTTTGGGTTTTTGAGCACCACCGCCGCGAGGAGTACCACACGGGAGTACCGTTGTTTTGATGATGATGATGATGCGCGAATAAAAACCGTCTCTCTGATATGGTAAAAACGACGACGACGCGCTCGTCTTCGTCGTCGTCGTTTACGTCGTCGTCTGAATCGTCGTCGTCGTCCGATGACTGCGACGTGAACGACTCGGAAGAAGACGAACGAAAAGTGCCTCTCTCCGATGAGAGGATGATGACAATGATGATGAAGATGGAAAGAAAGCTGAAAAAACACAGCAAACGAGTGCAAAAAGATATTCAAAATATCCTTTCGATGGCAAAAAGTCACGCGAACGCGCACGCGATATCGACGAGAGAACACATAAACGTGCATTGGGAAACGACGCATATGTATTGCGAATCTATAGAGAAAGCGGTGGATTCTACGGAGGATTTAATGCAACGCGTGGTGTCGGTGGCGGCGTTCGCGGAGAAGTTGAGAGCGCTGGCGAAACGGACGAAAACGCTGAGGATACAAGCGGAAGTTTTGGAGAAGATGTGCGAGGAGAGAGGGATACTCGTGGCAACATCGGGAGGGAAGAGAGGAAATAATAACACGTCGTCGCCTCTAAGTCATGGTGGTGGCGGCGGCGTTCTTTCGTCGTTGTCGCCGTTGCGTTTTTTTCGATCCGGATCGGCGTCGCCGAAGAAGAGGAACACGCCGCCGGCGTCGCCGTCTTCGAGGACGTCGAGATCGAACGACGTTTTTGCGACTTCTCCTTTCGCGAAAGAAGACGACGAGAGGAAGAAAGAAGAAGAGGAGAGTAGATCGTCGATGACACCAGAAGTACAAACTCGACCACCTCTTCCTCCTAAAAATCTTCCTTCTTCATCATCATCCCCGACGCCGTTCGACCCTTCCAACATCATCGCCTCCGTCGTCGAACGGAAAAAGATCGAACGGTTAGCCGAGTTGCGCGAAATCGAACGCGTCAAAGAAGGTAAATACGGCGTCGTCACCCCGTACGAAAACTCGTCACCGGCGGAGACGCCGAAAGGAGGCAAATCATCGAGTTTCGAAGAAGAGTACGAAAGAAAAGAAAAAGAGGTCAAAGTCGCTCTGGACGAAGTCGTACACTCGCTCGGTAAGATGTAGTGAATAATAGCGCAGCAGATAATAGAGTAGCGTCCTAAGAAGAGAAATGGTTTGCACATTATTAATCGATTTTTAGAGAGTAGAGAGAAAGAAGAGACTAAAAATCTCGTCACATTAAAAACACGCACATTAAAAACACATTCTTCATCTCTTTAATAATAAGTGAGAGAAAAGATGACGACGACGACGACGACCACCTCGAAGCTTTGTTGTTCGTGGTGTTCTCGTAAAAGTCGTTCTCCCCAAAAATCAGCGGCAGTATCGGCAAAAAAGGCGTGGTCCAGCGGTGACCAATTCGCCGTCAAAAACGGGGAAGCATTCGCATTCGGGAAGAAGAGAAGAAGAAGAATGAATACTACTGCACGCGCCAACAACGCCGCTGATACTACTGATGAAGATGCTTTTGCCGACGTGAATACTCAGAAGAACGCAGTATCGTCGTCTGAATCATCGTTATCGTCATCGCTGAGAGAATCTCTCGCGAAAGAGTTATCCGTGCTCCTTTCCAAAGTGCATTTGGGGGCTCCTCCTCTCACTGCGCAGGAGAGTTTCGAAGCGCGCAAAAACAGGCTGGAAAAAGCACTCTTGATGGCAACTTTATTGGAAAAAGAAGAACACGATGATCATAAATACGACGACGAGAAAAGGACGACGGCGATTCAGACGACGAAAACATCGACATTTTTGTCACGGACGCGTACTACGAATACGAATACCAACGACGACGAAAACGCTTTAACGGAAACGATAGCGCGAGAATTAATCAACCACGACGTGCTCGGTCGTTACATGAACGAGATCGCTCGATTCGCGTACATTCGTAAAACTTCACACTCAGGCGCGGCGTCGCGGCGACGAGCGAAACGGCCGAAAGATCGAGCGAGCAACCAGAAGAAGCCGAGGCAAGGGTTGACGAGAGAGGACATGAGGAGAGAGCACAGGAGATGGTGCGCGGCGTGTCAAGTGTTCGTGAAGAAAGAAGACGCGTTATCGGTGACGAAAGTTTTGAATACCGTCGTCACATCGTCGTCTGAATCGTCGTCGGGAGAAATTTCCTCGGAATCTTCCCCTTCCTCGTCGTACGCCGATTTCATCGAAGCGACCACGCGAAAAGAACGCCGGTGTAAAAAAGAAAAAACAAAGAGGAAACTCCTCCCGCACGCCATACCGACGCCGACGTACAAAATCGTCGCATTCGATCACAAGAAAAGCTCGAAATCCAACCCGCCGCCGAACGGGCGCTCCATGTTCGTCTGCCGCCGAGTGTGCTGCGTGAACATGTTGAACGCGAAACGCGTCGCGAGCAACTTGAAGTATAAAATGCCCTCAAACTCGTCGTCCAAAAAGAGTAGCGACGATAGCAGCAGCAACGCAGACAATAGTAATAGCACCACCACCACCACCGCTTTAGAAATCATGCGCGACCTGAAACTCTTAGCCGAACGAGCGGAAAGAGACGACGGCGTCGATTCCTCCGGGTGGAAGTTGCGCAAACCGAACGACGGCGACAAAAACGCCAAAGGTCGCCATCCGCACCGGTGGACCGAACCGCCCACGTGGGTGCAATGAAATGAAGTGAAATGAAAAAGAGAGGTGATGAGGTACTCCTCTTCGTAGATACTCTCTTTTTGCGAACAACCTAGAGACGAGAAAAAGAGATTAATGTGTGCGACAACAGAGAGCGTTCACATTTCTTAATAAGAGAGTCATAAATCGAGGAATTTTAAGACGAAAATCCATCACATTTTAGCACAAAACACGCGCAAATATTACTACTTTACTACTCAATGTCTTCACCTTCTTCTGCTAAACTTGTTCGAGTTTCCTCGTGGAACGTCGCCGCGATCAACGACAACCCGTTCGAGTATTACGTGACCATCGACAGCAGCAACAAAAGCGACGTAAACGACGACGACATTTCGGATGAAAATGGAAACGATGATGATGTGGACGCTTTGAGAAGAAGAAGACAAAGAAGAAATCAGAAAAACTACGAAAAAACGATGGAAAAGATCGACGAGAAGTTGATCAAAGCGCGCGAGCACGAGGTCAGAGTGAAAGATATTCTCTCGAAAGAGATGTTGCTCGACGTGAAGAGAGAAATCATGAACATGAAAATCGACGATTCTTGGACGGAACTCGAGTGCGATTCGGCGATGGAATTCTTCGAAAAACACTTCGCGGAGAGGAAAATTTTGAGCGATTTTTTACTCGACGGCGACATTGGCGCGAAACGGTTGTGCTCGATGCCGGATCGACTGACGACGAAGAGCGAAAAGGGGAAATGTCGTCCGTGCGTGACGACGTCGTACGCGGATGTGAGCGTGTTGAGCGACGACGCGAAATGGTGGCGAGCGTGGTTGGCGTACGCGTTCGACGAGAAGGACGGCGTCGCGAAGCGGTTGAAGTTTTTAGATAACAAAAAGTACCCAGCAATTACGGACGAGGAGGTGAAGATATCGAGACCTTTGCAGATGTTTTGTTTGGCAGCGTTCGATAAGAGTTTGATACGGTTGATTGGCGAGGCGGATGCGAATTGGGCGGAGACGAAGAAGATGTTGGTGGACGCGTTGGTAGAGAGGAAAGTGAACGCGACGATTGATATTTTAGAACGAGTGGCAAAGGAAGGGAGAGAAATCATATGTTTACAGGAAGTGTCGGAACAAATGCGAGACGGAATCGCGAAAAGCGAGGTGTTGACGGAGAAATTTGATTGTTTATCCGGTCCGGATTTCGACGCGACGAGGAATCAGAATTCCATCGTCTTGGCGAGTAAAACGTTTTTCGAAAGCGGCGTGTGGGAAGTCGTCAGCGTGAATAAAACGAAATTGCCCGCAGGCGTCGCCAGCGGTGATTTGTGCGTCGTTCGCGAGGTCAGTTTAGAAGAAAAAAAGGACAAGGACCGAAGGAAACCGTTCGCCATCGCCTCTTTCCACGGGGACACGAACGGGTTACAAACCGTCGACGTCGTCAAAGCCGTCAACAACGAATGCGGTGATAGTTCTGCGCTAATATTCGCTCTCGACGCGAACTGCCACCACGATGATAACAAAGGCAAACGCCTTTCGGTCGAAACCATGTACGGCTCCTTGGCCGCGGAAAATCTCCAAAACTGTTGGGGCGACGAACACGCGCTCTGCCCGACCACCACTTGCAACGCCCGCTCTTTCCTCCAACCGCAATTAAACAAAGCCGTTTTTTACAAAGAAAAGTTAACGAGCAAACTGGTCGACAGACACCCGAAAGATCATCTGTTCGTTTCCTCTGGACAGTTCAAGGTGAATACGGAAATGTCCAAACGCGTCAACGACGCTTCCGAAGACGCGTTCCGATGGGTAGACGACATGCCTTTCCCGACGCTTTCGTTCCCGAGCGATCACGCGTTGGTTTCCTTTGAATTAGAGTACAACGACGCATCTTAGTGTGGTAGCTTTGTTTTGTTCTGTGTGCGCGATTAGATAGATAGATAGATGGTAGATAGAGTAAATGTGAGTTTAAATGTTCCGTACAAATATCAATATTCCTTTATTAAAATTCGTCGGCATAATTCGTCCCCGCCGCCGCGCGTAAAGACACGCATACGCACAAAAAATGGGCAAAAAGAAGCTCGCCTCTTCCTCGAATTACGACCAAGATGAGAAATTTAAGAAGTTTCCGTTCTTCCAATTGCCTTTCAACAACAACAACATGAACAACAACAACAACAGAGAAGGGAAGAAGAAGTCTTTCCTTTCCAATTTAAAAGGCAAAATGGACTTAAACAAATACAAAGAAAACTTAATGGCAACCGCGGCTGGGAAGATCATCGCCGGCGCGGCCTCTGGAATTGGTTCCATGCTGTTATTTGCGGCGGTATTTAAAGTCGTCTCCGCGAAAACCGCGGAAACGTCCGACGCGAAGAAAGAGGCGAATAAATTAGACATCGAAAGAAAGGCACGTTTGGCGGACGTGCGAAGACAGTTAGCGGGTCCTTTGAGAGCGTCTGCGATTGAGTTGCACGAACGGTTGGAGGATATCTTGTGCACGCCTCCGAGACGAAAATCGCAACTGGAGAGAGTTCCGCAACCGGTGAACTTCTTCGCGCTGCACTTTCCGGATGATCCTTCGGATTGCGTCAACTCGACGTTGTTTCGAATATGCGCGTATTTAGAAAAAGTTTTGCAGTTTAATCACGGGGTGCACGTGGAAGGAGTTTCAGAGGAGGACACGTGGCAATATCTTCTCGATAAGAAGCTCGCGAGCATTCAAAGAGCGATGGCGAGCTCGATTCCGAGATTTGATGCGGTTTTGAAAGGGGAGAGGTTGACCGAGGTGATCGCGGTGATGGTGTCGAGGGCGATGGTGCAATACGACGACGACGGGACGGCGGGGGCGTCGAAGTTTGTAGATAGTCTAGTTGGAGAAAAAGAGGCCGAAGATTTAGCAGATGCAGTGGCAAGGTACAGAAAGAGAACTGCGGCGATTCATCGCACGGATTCGTTGGGCAGGTCGCAACAGTTGTTCCCGGAATTCGAGCCGGCGACAAATTTGAAAGAGCGAGATTTCTCGGCGAGTCATTTCGAGTTTTCGAGAGAATACAGATGGCCGATGCGGTTTTTCGAAGATCATCAAATTGCCATGGCAGAAATATTTGCAAGCATACGGCCGAAATCAGAGCAAACGCAAACGATCGGCGGCAGGCCGCAGAAGGAGATTGAATACATCGCTTTCGTGGCGAAGATTGAGGAGGCGTTGGCGTTGGAATCGGAGAATCCGCCCGGGTCGATGCGTTCTAATCCATGGGTGCACTGGATGCTTCCGGCAAGAAGTGAAATCGCGCGATACGCGAGTTTGCAAGCGCAAAACTTTAAACTGTTGAGACGGAGAGAGATGCGTGAGTTGACCGCGGCTCGCGCGAGGTTGGTGCAGTTGTCGAAAGCGTTGCAAGATCTCATCGACATGTTGTACATGCGCTTCGATCACCCGGCGTTCAAAGTGAAATCGAGAGACGACAAGTTCAAACACTTGAAGCGTTTGGAAATGAAGAAACGACAACAGGAAAAGTTTAACAGACAAGCCTCGGCACGAGCGCAAAAGTATTGGAAGATTATAGAGGAGTACGTGCCAGTCATCGCGAGGAACCATTCGTTAGAGGGTATCGATAGGAAAGGCGAGCGGCAGCCGTGGAAGTTTCAAATTCCATTTCGGAAGGATTCTTACGAAATTCCAACGAGAACGGGTTGGGAAATTGTTGTCGCGTCAGTTGGAGTCGGTTTTGCTATTTTGCTTCCGCCGTTGTTGTTGCAATCAGTCGCGAACAAGGCGGTGAAGAGTCCACGAATTCCTCTTTCGGAGTGGTTGCAGAAAACGCCAAAAGAGTTGATGATCGCGGCGAAGAAATCCTCTTCTTCAGCCTCTAATAATAATAGCGGCAGGAAGAAACAACAGTCGAAACCAAAACCTAAGGTAATGGTGGAGGAAGAGATCACGTATGTAATCGCGAAAGATGACGGAGAACGAGGAGAATTCTCATCCGGGCTGCCACCGGCTTCTTCATCATAATAGCGCGCATGACAAGTATGTAAAGACAAGGTACATTTTGCGCTCAAATACAATTTATTGACTACTTTTTGCTGCTGCTATTGCTACAATTGCTACCATTGCTATTACTATTTTCTACTACTCTGCACTTTTGCTTTCTCTACCGCCGATATTATCGCATCGCTGACGCAATACCACTCGCCCCACTGGATGACGCCATTCTTATCTTCATCCGCCACGTTCGCCAAAGCTTCCATCTTTTCCGTGATTGATTTGCTCGCGTTTCGAAATCCAGCCATTTTTATAACTTCCAAAGACGCGACTTCAAATTGCGCTTTTGTCAAGTACGGAAACGGAAACGTCTCGTCCGGTGGTGAGCAATGCTTTTTGAAGACGCTGAATGCGACCGCATCGTGTGAAATTGCGTCGCTGTCCAGTTGCGAGGCGTTCGCGAAGGAATTCTTAAATCCGAATTGCGCGATTTGTTTCTGCAAGTCTCTTTGTAAATCCGCGAAGATGGAGTCTATGGAAAAGTCACCCCCGTTTGATTGATTATCGCTCGTTTCAAAACCCTTATTCTCACTGACAAGAGCCGAGGAAGCTTCCATCGCGAGTTCAGTCGCTAACGCGTTCAGCGCGTCCATGGCGGAGAATGTATTTTGCGCGCTCTTCCGCGACGGTTCTCGTAAAGCCTTCGAGCTCGCAAAAGAGCGGATGCTACCACCACTTTTTAACGGGCTATAGTCCACGCTCATTCGCGCCGTACCATCAAACGACACATCAACGTCGTCGAAGTCGTACGATTTACGTAAAACCGTCGGAGTTGTCAAAGCAAGTCGAATTTCGTGACCACAAATTACCGCCGACGCGTCTTCGAGAATTTGCGAAAGAAATGCCAACGCAAACGCGTGGACGTTACTGATGATTTTCTTCAACGCTTCCGGTTCGATTTTAATTTCCTCAGTTATGGAATCTAAAGCTTGCCAATCGGGACGAAATCGACGTATTTTTGTGTAATCGCGCGGTGCATCTTTTGCCACACGCGTTCGAATCTTTACCGTGCGGCTTAAAATACTAAACTCAACTTTCTGTGTCGTCTCCAAGAACGCGTCCAAGAAGAGCTCGAAACAGTTGGCGTATAAAGCGCGCTCGACGTCGTCTGGAATGGCTTGAACGTTATACGCGGCATCTGCGAGGAGCCAATCGATAAAGGCTTCCACACTTGCTCGGTTTATAGCGTTTCTATTACTCGTTGTTGTTGTTGATGTTGATGATGATGATGACGACGATAACGATGTGGTCCTTGTCTCTCCATTCTCCTTGCCCTTCGCGACGATAGGAGTCATGTTAAACCGTTCACGAAGAAAAGTGAAAGCATCGTTAGTGCTATCAGAATTCATCGAAGTTATTCCTACGACGTCGTTTGTATATTCTTCTTTCCTTAATTTCAATTTCTTATCGTCGTTCTTCTTTCGTATGACTTGTATCGTAACGTCCATGCCTAAAAATTCCGCAATCACGCTCGGCGCATTCAAGCCGATTTCTCCTAAAATGCCTTTAATAATGTCCACGTAGGTTTTCCTTTCCAGTTCCGGGGTGATAAACATTGGCGCCACGGCTTTACGTCGCGTCATGAAATCGTCCGCCAAGGCTTGCGCAAGCTCGTCTGCATCGTCCGACGACGACGATGATATCGTTTTTTGTTTGTTCCTCTTCCTTTCGTCTTCGTCGTATTCTTTCTGATCCTTCACGCGAAGATTGAACTTCACCGCGTAATCGACGTTTGGGAGAGAGACTTCGGAGTCGATGGCTTCGCACGCCATCGCAATGACTAACCTACCCACATCTCTTTCGAGCTCCGGGAAAAGTATACCAATCGGTGGAATTTGGAGTTCTTCGATGACTTTACCTAAACGTTCGTCCGAGGCGGTTTTGGCGATTTGAATCGCTCGGCTTCTTCTCAGCGCCTCGCGGCGTTCGCGGAGCGAGGTGTCGTCTCCTTCCTCTTTCACCTGTTCGCGGACATCGAAATAAAATTCCGCGTCAAAAATTCGCGCGGAGAAGCTTTGCACGCCGGATTCGAGGAACAGCGTACCGGTTCTCGCCGCGATGGATAAAATTTTCTTTGACATTTTCTTCTCCATCTTTTGCAACAGTTTCGACGTCGCGCTGCTATTTTCGCCGTTGTTGTTGTTCGTATTCTCCACCACTTCCACGACAAACTTCTCCAACTCGTCCTCTTTGCTCCCTTCTAACGCCCCGTACGTCTTTAGCCTCTCCGAATCTTCCCCAACGAATCTTCTCTGCACGACCAACGGATGTCCCAACACCCTCGCGTCTCCGCTCAAGACGATATCGTCCAAAGTCTCAAACGCGCCTTCCAATCCTTGCTCCAACGCTTGCGCGTATACCCTCGTCTCTATACACTCCGGCACAATAGGTACGTCGTATAAATCGTGAATCAACTTTGCGTAATCTTTCAACAAACTCCGAAACTGAGGATCGTTTTTCGCAGTTCTCGTGATTTTCGGTGCATCAAACGCGTAAAAATTCTCCTTCGCGTACTCGAACACCTCTCGCAGTGTACGCCACCGGTCCTTCATAAACACCGGGATCGCTTTCTTCATGCGTTCGGTCGTTTTGACGACGATATATACCGCTTGAATAACGAATACAAACAATAACGCGAGTTTTTCGTTTTCGCTTTTTGCGAATGTCTTCGCCGCGTTTTGTACCGTCGCGTTCCCTCGTTCCGTACGCGAAACCTCTCCTTTTGCCACTTTTCCTCCCTGTTGGTGTTGTTGTTCTTCTCTTCGTCGAGGATTTGGAGGACGAAGACGGTTCAGAAACGCGTACGCGTTGGTCTCGCGCCTCGTCTTTCTCCCGCGAGGAAAACGGTGATGAAAAACGCCCCTCAGTACGTTTCTGTTACAAAGAGAACGATGTTTGGACGATGACGATGAAGACCAACAAGGCTTTGACGATGCTTTCGACGAAAAGAGCGACTTTTGTCCTCGCCTTGTTCGTCCTCTCTCAGAGCATTGCGACGATTTAATCGTCTGAATCGTCGGCGAAAGCGTCGTCGGCGAAAGCATCATCAATCACCTCACAAAATGTGGGGGGAATGTCTTCAGAATTTCTCTCTCACGACATTTGGTCTCGTTTAGCGGCGGGAAGGATACAGAGAGAGAGAGAGAGACAAAACGCACAACGCGCACGGGAATAATAACGATGAAAAGAGCACAAAACGAGACCAAAAACTTTTCACGACGAAAACAACAGTGGTGGTAGTTTTAAGAGGTGAGACGCGCTCGAAGGATTAACTTCGGTGGATACCCCAACGTCTTCATAAGACGGGGAAATTTACACGATCACCGGGGAAAATCCCCGCGCGTTTGAGCAGAGAGTGCTGGGCGGAAACGTCGCTCCCTTTCTCTCCGGAAGTTCTCTTTTGGAGTGGAAGACACTCGCGATCTTTTAAACAGTCATTTAATCAGTCCGGACGCAACGGATGACACAGAACGGGGTTTACTCTCGAGCTGACGTCTCTCTTTCCTCTCCTCAGTACAAGACATACACAGGGTCGCGCATCGCATCAAAATCTCATCTGCGTTTGTCAACGCTTTTATATCATCACGCGTTCAAATATGAGATCTCTTTTCTTTCGTCGTCGAGTGTTTGGGCGGCTTTTATGAGTATCTTCTACCGCGCGCGTTTGTATGTGTTCGTCTCGAAACTATGCTTTTGCGGGTCTGCGCTCGCTTTACTATTCCTACTACTACTACTACTACTACTTCTACTACTGCTACCACTACTGCTACTACTACTAAACCGCATCAAACGACGCACCAATTGTTGTTCCGGCGTTCCGAATTCTTTCATCGCGAAAGTTCTCCACCGCTTTGTCAAAGGTCGAACGTCTGAGTTTCATCGGACACCGGTCGAAGCGGGCGTCCTCTTTTAAGACGTCTCGAGCAATTTCCCACGCGAAAATTGCATCCTCCTCGTCCGCAACGCCACCTACGGATTGCGACAACGCGGAAACTGTTTCTCGGCACAACTCCGCGTATCGTTGCAGAGAATTTGATTTGAACTCCAACAAGAACGCATCGAAGGAGGCGACCATGTCTGCTTCCGAAAGAGGTCCGCCCGAGGAAGCGCGACCGAGCGGATCTTGGGAGAGTAATTCGCGAACGTCATCGATCGTTTCCACGTCATCGATCGATTTTATGGATTCCGCTAATAACGTTTCGAACTGTTTCATCGCGTCGCCTTTGTCTTGATTTCTTTTCAGCTTTTTCAATCGATATTCGTCGTCTCGTTTCTTTTCGAGTATTTCGCGTTCGCGTTTTTCTCGCGCGATTTTCTCGCGCTCCAGTTTCGACTCTTTCGTCGTCGTCTTCGTCGTACCTACTGCTTTTTCAGCTGCGTTGCTCGATAACTTCACCTTGTACTTATTAAACGCGCTTCGTCTCTCCGGCATCGTCGCGAAACATTCGAACGCATTTTTATCCAGCTTTCTGAGTTTCGGCATGTCCCTCTCCCATCGAGAGTGCTCGTTGATTTTCGCCTTTTCGCACAGCGCGAAAAACACATCCAACGCTTTACTCTTATTCGCCGCGTTAAAGTTTTCGTTCATCGTAATCTCATCACTGGCAGTCGTCAAAAGTTTTGGCGATGCATTATTCGTTTTTGGTTCTTCTTCTTCTTCTTCTTTCTCTTCGATGATAACGGCGCTCGCTGCAGGCGTCGTGGTCGCTCGTCGCGGCGGATCGAAAGCCGGTTCCGCTTCTGCTTCTCCCGTCCCCGCCGCAAAGGCTGCTCTTTGATGAAATTGTTCTTTTCCTTCTTCGTTCTCGTACGCGTCCGGGTCAAACTCGATGTCATCATCTTCTTCTTCAGATTCTTCTTCTTCTTCCGTCGTTTCGACAGCCTTCTCCTTGGAAGCAGCCTTTTGCAAAGGTTTCTCCCACTGTCTTTCTTTCGTCTCTGATGAATCGTTTCTGAACCAATACGGTCGAGTCAACAGATGATGTTCCACTCGGTACCACTCTCCCTCCTCGACATCCTCTCTGAATATTTTGACGACTTCATCCTCGTCCTCGTCCTTCGTCTTAATCGTATTCTCGTCGTTCCGGGGGGGAATCCGCCAACGGGATCGTTTCAAGACGACGTCGAAATAAAACACCTTCCCCGTCTCCTCGTCGACGTACTTTCGGTACCGGCTGTGTTTGGACGAAAACATCCCCGACATTTAACCCCAAATCGAGAAAACGGTCTCTGTCGTTTTAAAACCTCTTCTCTGCGCTTTGAAATGACTTTCCGGTGTAATGGAGAAAAACCTTGAAAATGCATCACAAAACAGACGCATCAGAGAGACACATCAGAGAGACGCGGAGAGACGCGGAGAGACGCGCTCCTTTTCCTGACAGAGAAGAAGAGACCAACGAGGCGTTGAGAGAGTCACGAACGACTGTAAACTCTCTCTCGTGAGCTCTCTCTCAAACGCTCTCGCTCTGTCGGTGCAACAAAAACGGAATTCATTCTTTCATTCGGGGAGTCCTTTTCATCATCATCAGAACGCGCTCCCGTTTACGAAGTGTACCTCTGTCGTCTGTCTGCGGGAAAGAAAAGACGCGCGAGACCACCAAAAACGCGAAAGGAAGCGCGCTCTGTGACAAAAGTCAATCATGTCCTCCGCTCTGGTGCGCACACCGCGTTCTTCTTCACCCGCGAATTCGTTTTCTTTTCTGTTGTGTCTGCGTTCGAGGGAGGAGGAGGAGGTCTTTCGAGAGGACGAAATACGCGCTTTCGCGCTCAATCGTAATTTTCTTTGACGATCGGTTCATAACGGATGATGATACTTTTCGATTTCGACGTGTGTTATGTAGTACTCTCTCTTGTTTCGGCGACGATGATGCGAGCGCGACTGACTGACTTCTTCTCTTTCTTCTTTGCGCGGCGGTCTTCTTTCGCTACGCTTTAATACTACCACTACGTATGAATAGGCGCAATCCGCGGGAAGGCTGAAAGTGTGTTCGTTATTCTGCGGGTGCGGGGCGTTTGATTTCGGTTTGGCGCAAGCTGGGCACGAGATTATCATGCAAACCGAGGCGGACGATTGCGCGCGAGAGGTGTTGACCAGTCGTTTCCAAGGGATTTTTCAGCCGACGCACGCGTCTTCGGTGGTGGAGTTGCCGGAAGAGACGGACGTGTTGACGTGTTCCTTGGGTGGGGTCTCCGGGAGTAGTTTGATAGGACACAGTGAAAATGAAGGGACAGTGTACGACCACCAAATCGGGGAGTTGGAGACTGGTTGGCGAGAGAGTTGGTCTTCGAATTCGGTGCAATCGAAGATGAAGCAGGTTTTACGGTTGGCGAAGAATCGGTTTACCGGGAGGTGCGTCCCGTGGGTCGTCGTCGATTGCGGGTCGGAGAGGATTTTAGATACCGCGGATGAAGGGCAACCACCGATTATTGCCGAGTTAGTGAGAGAGTTTGAGCAACTTGGATTTCGATGGGCGCACCGAGTGGTGCAACCAACCGCGTTTGGTATCCCGGACGATCGAGGACGGTTAGTGTTTTTAGCGAGTAGACACGGCGACCCGCGAGAGGTTTTGTTAGTCGACGAAGATACGACGACGAGTAGCAACATGAATTCAGCCTCGGATTTAGCTTCGCAACGAATGAATAACAAAAACGCGCCGACACTTTTTGCCAGGTGTGGATTTACCCTTTTGGAAGACGAAGACGAGGACGGAAGTCAGTTTCAAAGAGCGACGCCGAAATACAAAGCGTCGACGATTAACGTGTGCGCGGACGCGAGGCCGGATAGAGACTCCGTCGTGTGTTCGGTTGATGGTCAATTAGCGCCTCTAGACGTATCCGATGCGGAAAGTTTACAAGGTTTGTTACCTGGGTGGACCGTGGTGTCGCCACCGGGCGTATCGAGAACGTCAGAAGCGGTCGTCGGCGAGATTCTCAATCGATGGCGCGCGTTGAGCGCGACCGGAGGGTGCGTTCCGTTAGCCGAATGGATTGGACGACGATTGTCAGATCCGTACGGAAACGGGAAAGGGTTTGATTCCAAACGGAAATCCGCGCAAAAATTCCCGAAATGGTGCGATGGGAATATAGTCAACGCGAACGAGATCAACCCGAGAGATGTGAGATGGGCGACGACGACGGGCGCGAATTCGCTTTGCGCGCAAGAAGCGGCGGTAGCTGCCATGACGGCTTTAAATAACAGCAACGGCGAATTAGGAGGTTTCAAATGGCCTCAACACGCGTATAACATTGGTCACGGCCGCGTTTCGCATCCGATGAAACGCATTCCGAAACCAGAGTTTTTGAAACATCCGGAAGCGAGAGAGAAGACGGCGTTGAAAGCGTATTTACGAACAACTTTGGAAAATTGCGCGGGGATGAATAATAACCCGGGCGGTATCGAAGGGTACATTCCAAGAGAAGTGATTTTAGCGTGCGTTCGAGCGACGAGAGAGGCTGGCATGGCACCGCCGCCGCCGTTGGCCGCATTGGAGAGACAGTTTGGCGGCGCAGGGAAGGAAGTCGCGCCGCCGGCGTCGAGAATACTAGCCGGAGCAGATAGAAAGAATTTGACTGGATCGCACTCGGAACGAGACTTGTTGGCGGCTGAAACGCTCTTAGTGACAACCACAGCCACTGCTTCTGGTGTAGCCATTCGAAACGGCGGCGTGGGGTCGAGAAATGGTACCGACGTTCTCAACGTCGCCGGTGGAAAACGACAAAACGGCGCTGCGATGAATAACAACGATAACAACAACAACAATAAAGAATCATCAAAGCGACAAAAGTCCTCTCTCAAGCCGATGGGAGCAGCTCCAGTTGAGGAGGAAGTAGTCGAACCAGACGATGGGTCGTTTATCGTCGCGGGCATTCGCATGATGAAACCGCGAGAATCGCAAATCGTCTGGGCGAAATTGCCGGGACATCCGCATTGGCCGGGATTACGAGTGGACGAAGTGAAACACGGGGACGTCGTTCCAAAAGCGGCGAAGCAAATGCAAAAGGATGGGAACGATGTTTGCGTCGTATTTTTTGGCGAGAAATCGTTTGGTTGGTTACCAGAAACCTCCATCGTCGATTTTGAGGTTGGTTATAAACAACATTCGCACGCGCCGGTGAGAGGAAAAGCGCGATTTCTAAACGCTTTGAAGTACGCGAACGCGGAGAAAGAGTTACGAAAGAACGAAGCAAAGAACGGATTGGCGAATGGAAACGTAGGTGGAAGAGCGACGACGGTAGCAAATGCTGCCGCCGCCGCCGCTGGTCCCAACGGCGCGCTCGTTCCTCCGGCCAACCCGATGGGCGCCGTCGAACCGATCGATTACGAAGCCGTCGAGAGGAACAAAAAAGAGGTCGAGAAAGCCTTATCAGAAGGTCGATGCCCGTGTAAGATGTGCGAAAACGTCAAATCTATCCGCGATGCCAACCCGGAAACGTGCTTGCGCTTGCGATGCATCTCCGCGTCCACTTCGGGTAAAACCGGCGCCAAACTCGCCTCCCAAGGAGGAAAAGCGGTCGGTAAAATGATCTCCATCCTTTGGCCGTTAGATGACGCGCGGTACATCGCCGAAGTCATCTCCTACGACGCTCGCGAGTTGAAACATCTCGTTCGGTACGTCGAAGACGACGTTCGAGAATACGTCAGCTTATGGGAAGAAGACGTCCAATTCGTTCGCAGCGGAGTATTGGGCGAACAAACATCATCGCAGCAAGTTGGTACGACTGCCGTCGTCAAAGGCGAGGAAGAGTTGACCGGCGTCGATTTGTTGCTCAGTTTAGGCTCGTAATACATAGTACTTACCATCTTCTCTAGTTTAGACTGTACTTGTATTCATCAGAAAGAGAAATCACAAAACACAGAGAACTCCCCCATAAAAATTTCACACATAAAACATGGGGAACGGCCCGTCGAATCTCGCGCGCACGTTCTCCGAGGACATCGGAGAGGTAAGAGAGATCATTTTCATCGTTTGTCTCGTTTTGTCTTCTCGATACTATATAATACTTCTCTGTATTCTCTTGTGTGATGATGAACGAACTTTTGTATCTCAACTAACTACTTTCCGTTTTTATCTCATCTGTTCCCCGTAAACGATGAAAGTTCTTCGGCGTGCACACCAGCAACACCAACCGAGGAGGACGCGCGACCACGACGTCGAGAAACGACGACGAGGACGACAACGGCCCACTCTCAAACGAAGGCGCGCTTTCCGCCAAAATCATCGGCGCGTTACCTTTGGAAAAAGTGGAAACGAAAAGGTCCCTCGAAAACAAAACGGTGAAAGAACTCACCGCAGAGGTTAAAGAGAACCAAACGAAGAAATGCCCTCGCTCGAAAACAAAGTTTGAAGGCCCGTACCCTCTCGAAAAAGCAGAACTGGTAGATTTTGTGTTACACTTAAGAGGCGAACCCGTGTGTTCGGTGTGCTTCGACCAGTTCGAGGAAGGCGAATACGTACGAGTGTTGCCGTGCGCGCACAGGTACCACATCGAATGCGTCGATCGATGGTTAGCGAGTAAATCGATTCGGTGTCCCGTGTGTCAGCACCCAGCGGACGAACGGTGATTACGAACAGTAGCAATAGCTTCATTCCGAATAGTTTTTAATAGCAGCGGTAATAATAATAAGAGCAGCGTTTGTAAATTATGCGTTTTGCGCATCGCGAACTCTCTCACGAAATCAACCATATCGGAGTCACGTTTGGTCGACATTTTAAATGCGCGCACAACATATTGACATGATATAAATAAAACGCGAAGAATGTCATCGTCAGAAATAAACGACGACGACGACGACAAGAAGAGGAAGGATTTGAAGACGACGACGGAAAAGAAAGCCTCTCACTTCTCTCGCTCGTTCTCCGATTCCGTCCGGCATTCCTCCGAGCAAAAGCGCAAACAAAACTCCAATTTGTTCTTGATAAACCTGCTCAGGTTTCGCGGATTCGGAGGCGAAGACACGGGATTAGGAGGATTAAACGAAGAAAAAAGCGTTCGAGACGTCCGAAAATTCGTCCACCGAGGGAACAAAGTCGGCACCGTCGTCGACCACGCGCGAGAACGCGTGGTGAATACAGTCGGGAGAGTGCTCGAAGTTGGAGTGAGAGAGAGTTTAATTGAAGGAGGAGAGAAAATACGCTTCGAGAGGAAAGAGTTGGCGAGAAGACGCAAATCATCATCGTCATCTTCTTCTTCATCTTCGTCGTCTTCTCCTTCTTTTAAAGAGGAAGAGAAAAACGTCGTCTTGCCGGCGTTTTCGTTCATCGCGCACGAAGCGAAAGAGTTTCGGCGGCTTCGCGCGGCGTTTGGGTTGAGCGAGGAGGAGTATTTGAAGTCGTTTAAAGGTTTGGACGGCGTCGACGACTTGGAGGACGAGAAGACGAGTTTGAGAGTGATTGGGAGAGCAGATGCGGGCGGGAGGTCTGGGGCGTGGTTTTTTTGCACGGAAGATGCGAGATTTCTGTTGAAGACGACGACAACAAAGGAGAAGAACGTTTTGTTGAAACGTTTGAGGAAGTATACGGAACACGTGGAGAAGCACGGGAGGAACACGTTTTTGCCGCAAATTTACGGGTGTTACTCGATTAAAATCGGGAAAGGGAGAGGCACGTACAAGACATTCTTGGTCATCGGGTACTGGTTCGCGACGCAAGTGAAGGTCGGAAGTCCTAGGTACGATTTGAAAGGAAGCCGGTGTAAACGGACGGCGAAAGAAGATCCGACGAAAGAAGTGGAGTTGTTGAAAGATAACAATTTCGTGGCGCACGAGGAGAGGGATTGCGTCAGGACGTTGCGGCGCAAAACGATCTTGGAAAGTTTAAAGAGAGACGCGGATTTTCTGTCGAGCTTAGGGTTGATTGATTATTCGCTGTTGCTAGGGCACCACAACATGAGATCGGATTCGGATCTTCCGTCGTTGACTAACGTTTCTAAAAAAAAGACGTTCGTGAAATCCGCGTCTATGTTCGGGAGGGTAGAGAAAGGGGAAAAAGACTCGGAGAAACACGTAACAACACGAATGAAGACAACAACGCCGCGAACGTTACCATCTCTCTCGAGTAGCGGCAACGAGCCGGCTTTAGTTGGAGACGAACAAAGAGTCAATCAGCTGCGATTCGCGAGAACGCCAACGGGGGTAGCTTTCTTCGGCATCGTCGACGTGCTCGCCGAATGGACGACGTTCAAATGGTTCGAGTGGTTTTTCAAGAGCGCATTGTTTTGCGGGAAGAGAGACGTGAGTTGTCAACCGCCGAAAAAGTACGCCGAGAGGTTTAAAAAGTTTATGGAAGAGCACGTCATCAAGGAAAGAGAATAAAAGTTTGTTTGTGTATGTGTACTGAAAGAATTTTATTATCATTACTAGAAGAGAGTATGTATGTTGTTGTAGCTAGTTATTAACATGTATCGGCTCTTGTCATTACGCTCCATTCAGTAAGCGTTCAATGGCCGCGCTAACGTTTCCGTTTGTGGCCACCAAAGCTCTCACGTTCTCCGCCGGATCGAAGAAACCCATATCGTTGAGTTGCGAAATCTGCGCCGCGTAGGCCGTTTCCGGATCCGCTGGCGGCGTCACCGATGGAGGCGCTCCCATTCCTCCGAACGGCGATCCCCCGAGTCCACCACCAGCAGCACTCCCCCCCATGACGCGCTGCAAATGTTGCATTGCCTGCAAAGTTTGTGGGTCGGCCAACGCTCGAAGAAACTCTGGATTACGCATTTGTTCCGCGATTTGCGGTTGTTGTCTCAACATCGCATCAAATTCCGGATTTGACCGGCGAAGATTTTCGAGAGCGTTTGGATCCGATGCGATTTGTGACATCGTTTGACTGAACATTTGCATGAGCGCTGGGTTGTTCTGAATCGCTTCCATCTGGCGTCGCATGGTTGCTTCGTCCGGCATGCCGCCGCCTATATTTAAACCGCCGAATCCTCCCGAACCGCCTAAACCCGCGAACAGATTTTGTTGTTGAGCTTGGGACGTTGAAGCACCTGCGGTCCCGGCATTTGCCGCAGCCCAAGGATTCGGTAACGGCGCGTCCGAGTTACCACTAGACGACGCAGCACCGAATAAACTTGCAAACGGGTTCGCATCCGCAGCCGCCCCGTTGTTGGCGGCCGCCTCGCTATTTTGACTATTTTGTATCGCGTTTTGCAACGGCACCTCCACGTTTTCGTACATTCTCCTCAACGCGTTAAACCCTTCCGGATGGCTCTCAATATTCGCAAGCGTCCGATCGGTTGCCGCCATTTGCTCTCGCATTAAATTCGGATCCCTGGACGCTCTCAGCGCCCTCGATATGTTTTCCGGATCCTGCATCGCCTGCCTCAACTCTGGATTCGCGTTCATCAACTGTTGAATCTGCGGGTTTTGCTCCATCACCTGCATCATCGGTCGTAAAACTTCCGGGTCTTGCATCGCTTGCTCCATGAACTGTCTCACGAACGGGTCGTTTTCAATCGCCCGAATCTCCTCCGGCGTCGGGTTCGGCATGCCGCCCGCTCCGAACCCGCCGCCTCCAAACATATCAAAACCACCAGAACCACTCGCTCCTCCTCCTCCTATACCACCACCACCTAAAACGCTGCTGTTAAACAACGTCGCAAAATCCGGCGCTTGCGCCGTTCTTTGACTCGCGTTCGCGTCGTCCATCCACGTTCGCGGCGGTGTCGGTTGCCCACCACCACCACCTTCATTGTGACTCGCCGGAGGACGACCACTACTTCCCCCGCTCGTAAGAGATGGTGATTTCTTCGGCGCCGATTGCACCAAATGCACCGCGTGCCCTTCCCCAATCGAACACTCTCGTATCGTTTTCTCGTCCTTCAAAACGTGTCCTTTGTAAATCAATCGAATCGATTCCTTTTCGGATCCGAGCGTCGTCGCCAAATCGGCTTTCAACTCGGCAATCAACTTTGTGAGTTTGATATTTTTCATCTCCAGTTTTGGATTTGTGGATGTTTTCACGATGAACGATATCGTCGTCTCTTTGTCTTCTTCTTCTTTTCCTCCTTCGCTCATTCTTTTTTGCGCGCGGTGTGTGATCTCTCGTTCTTCTTCTTCTTCTCGCTTCTTCTTGCTTCTGTTGTGTGCGTTTTTTCTTCGATCTTTTTTTTTTTTGTTTCTTAATATTTAGGGGGTGTTAAACCCTGTTATAAAACCGCCCTCTTTCTTTTCTCTTTCCCTCCTCTTTCTTTTCCTCTGGATAAAAGAGACATCGAGACGACACAATTTATAGACACGACGCACAGAGGAGTTCGTTTCAAAATGTTGTCGACTTCTTTTTCCTCGGTAGTTATTCCAACCAAGGTACGTTTCTTTCTTTTGTTATTGAATGCGTTCGTTTGTGTGCGCGTTTGAGAGGACGTTCGCGTCTTTAAAGAGAGACCTCTTTTTCTTACGCGCGCAATTTTTGCAAAATGTTGTTGCGTCGCCACCCTCTTTTCTCTCTAAATTTTTGCCGACGGCGAACAAATTAGAGAAGAAAAGGACGACGACGACAAAAGGAGACGAGATGATATTACATATTCTTTGGTGATTTTACGCTCGAGTATTCGTCAAACATACGTTTGAAACGAGAACGGCCGCGACGTGCGCTCGCGCGGGTGGTTTCCGCTCGTCTTTCCGGAAAAGGAGGAGGAGAAATCGTCGCTCGGAAAACCTCTTTTTTTTGTACGAAAAGGGCACTCGAGAGTTTTTGGATAAAGAGGATGAAAGTACTGACACAATATGTTTTCTTTTCTCTTTCAGGCGTCCGCGTTCGCTCGCGGCGAGAGTATAAAAGCCTTCAAACCTAGCAGCAGTAGTAGAAGACACCAAAAACAAGCCGCCTCTTTTGTCGTTCACGCGGCGGCGTCCGGGGAAGCCGAGCGGTTGCGCTTACACAACTTGAGCCCGTTGCCGGGGTCGAGAAGAAAACCGATTCGCAAAGGTCGCGGTTACGGCGCCGGCCAAGGCGGGACGTGCGGGTATGGCATGAGAGGTCAAAAAGCGAGAGGTGGTAGAGGCACTAGACCGGGTTTTGAAGGCGGTCAAACGCCAATGTACAGAAGGTTTCCAAAATTGAAGGGCATCGCCGGCGGCATGAGCGCCGGGAAGCCGAAATTCGTGACGGTGAACGTTTCCGATTTGGCGCAAGCGTTGGCGGATTCTAAGATCAGCGCGGGCCAAGACGTCGATTTGGACACGTTGAAGTCGGTTGGTTTGATCAAAGCGACGGGTTACTACAGAAACTTGCCGTTGAAGGTGTTGGGCGACGGGGAGCTTTCGCAAGGCTTGAAAGTCAAGGCGGCTGCGTTTTCAGCCTCCGCGAGCGAAAAGTTAGCCGGCGCCGGCGGGGAGGCCATTCTCGTCCAAGGGAAAAAACCAAAGTGGAGTCGGGAAGCGCACGAAGCCGCGCAGGCGGCTGCTGCCAAGTAAATTGAGAAGAGAGAATACGTGTTATTTCTTGAGTTGTTTATACTATACATTAATTAGTTCATATTATTATTACACATATACACAAGGTTGTCGTTCGTTGTTGTCCTCCCTATTATTGCGAAAAGACCACGTCGCGTTCGTCGACGCCGTCCAACTTCATTTTATTCCTCACCGCCTGTTCTGGCACGCCCAAACGTAGCATCTTGTGATACTTCTCGTGCGCTGGATTTACACGTATTCGTCGCGCTCCTTCTTCTTTCTTTTCATTGCTAGTTTGTGCGTTTCCGTCCTCGCCTGCTCTCGCACCTTCTTGTACCAAATGCGGTGAAAATTCACCATCAGGAGGTTCATCTCTCTCCGCCGACGAAGGCGGGAGAGGTGGTGGAGGCGTTTTCACAGCCTCTCCTTTCCCTCCTCCTTCCTCCTCCTCATCAAATCGTTCTAACTTCTTCTCCAAAAACTGTAAACTCCGTTCCATCGTCTCCATCTTCGTTTCGATTTGTTCTAACCCGCGTTCGCTTCTCGCTCGAATCGCGTTTAAATTGTTCGCGCAATCGACCGCGAACGCGTTCACGCACGCGACGGTAAAATGGTCGTTTACTCTTTTGTCGTTTTCATCGTTGTTTTCAACGAAAGTCTTCTTCGTCTTCATGTGGTTTTGAGCGCGTTTATGTTCGTTGCATCATTCGCATCGTTTCCTTTTAACGGAAAAATTCAAAATCTCTTTACTTTTTCTCGCGATACGAGAATAACAATACTCTCTGATACTAATGTCCGGCATCGCTCTGGAAAACCAGCGCGAAGTGCGCTCGATCGTGACCCGTAACCAAAACGGCGCGCTCGTGAACGCGAGAGATATCGCGCAAAAATTTACGGACGTGTTTGAATGCGAAATCGGTGCGATCGTCACCGCGCTCGTCAAAGAAGGAAACGACGAGGAACTGAAGAGCGTAGAAAACGCAATCGTCCGGGACGGCGGGAAACTCGTGCTGGAAGCGAAGAGGTACGAAATGGCGATGAGCGATTTAGAGCGAGGGTACGCGGGAGTCGCGAACGAGCAGTACCCGTTCGAGGAGAAGACGAGAGATTTAATCCAACGAAACCGGAACCGAGTTGCGAACGCGCCCGAGGCGAAAGTGATGGAGGAAAAATTTAAAAAAATGGTCGCGAACGCCAAAGGCGAGGATAACGGGGAAGGGTTTATCATCACGGACGAACACGGGAACGTCGGTGGAAGCGGTGGAAGTGGTGCTATTTTGAACGCGAAATGTCCAATCGCTGGCCTTCCGTTGAAAGATTTAATAGAGCCGGTGGAGGACGCGGTTGGTATAGTGTACGAGAAGCAAGCGGTGTTGACGTTTTTAGGGAGAGAAGGTAAGAAGAAGTGTCCGGAAGCGATGAGGAATCACGTGGTCACGAAAGAGGAGTTGAAGGTGAGCGAGAAAGTGATGAGGATGAAACGGATGGGGGAGAGAACGAGAGAGGCGAACGTGGATGAGATTATCAGTCCGTAAAAAAGAAGAGCGCGGAAATATTTGCATCCGAATTTTGAGGAGAAAGGGAGAAACGTGTATAATAACATAAAAGCACACGACGTAACAATATACTTTAGCAGAAGTAGTGGTACTATTTACTGATGTGTTGTAAGAAGAAGAAGAAGTAGAAGACGAAGAAATTTGTTCATTAAATGTAGTACGGGATATTACACAAAAATAAAAAGGGATGACATACTCACTCTGCTCTTATTCTTAGTAAAGCCCGATAACTTTCCACCACGCGCCGCCGACGACTGCCCACAAGATAAAGTTAAACGCTCCAACAATCGCGCCAAGACGGAAGTAATCCTTCAACTCTACGTAACCGGAACCAAAGTACACGGCAGATTGACCGCTGGCGTAGTGCGTGATGGCGCCGAACAAGTTGGTGTGAAACGCCATAGTTAAACCGGCGAGCATCGGCGGGACGCCCGAGGCTAACATCATGGCCAAAAATGCCGTCGATAACGCCGCGACTTGCGCAGTTTGCGAGGCAAAAAAGTAGTGAATGGCAAAGTAACTGACGTGTAAAACCAAGAATACTTGCGGCCACGCCAAGTTCGCGGCGGTTAAAGCCGCCGAAACTTTCGTCGCGATGAATTGAATAAACCCGAGTTCGTTCAACTGCGCGGACATGCCGATCAACACGGCAAACCAAACGAGCGTATCCCAAGCGCCTTTTTCGTTCAAGCAATCGGCCCATTTAATAACACCGGCAAATAATTGCATAGACATGCCAAACATGGCGGAAATCACCGGGGTAATCCCAAACGGTTGGAAGATCCAGCAAAACACGGTGATGCTCATGGTGATAACCACGGCCAATTCGTCTTGCGATAACGGGCCGAGTTTCTTCAACTTCTCCTTCGCCATCGCGGGAGCTTCTGGCGTGTCTTGAATTTCAGGCGGGAATAGCTTATACACCAAGAGCGGCGTCAAGAGTAAACCGAGAATGCCCGGAACGCAGGCGGCTTTGAACCACGTGATCCACGGGTTCGCGATGACGATCCCCAACCCGGCGGCTAACTTTAAGGACAGCAAGTTTTGCGCCGCAGCCGTCATGCACAAAGCGGACGAATGACCAGAGCATTGCAATTGCGTTTGCATGAGAAATGAACCCATCTTCTTTGCCGTCGGTCCAGGTTCAGACCCGTTACTTTTGGCCAACGAAGAGATGATGGGCAAATAGACGCCGCCGGCTCTCGCGGTCGTCGACGGCATCGCCGGCGCCAACACAGCTTCGGAAATGCTCAACCCGTAGGATAAACCGAGCGTAGACTTACCGAGCTTCTCGACAAACATAGTCGCGATGCGATCGCCCAAACCAGTGGACACGAATCCTCTGGCAAAGAAAAATGCCAAAACAATCAGCCAAATGACATCGTTCGTCATCGCGCCAAACGCTTGCGCGAAGGTCAACGTCTTCGTCACCACCGCCGTGGTCAATCCAAGAAACGCCCACGCACCGACCGGTAACGGAGACAAAACTAAACCAGCGACCGTGGCTAAGAAAATAGACAGCAAATTCCAGGCTTGCGGGACCACCCCGTCCGGTCTCGGAACGACGAAACAGACGAATAAACCGAAACCGACCGACATCGCCGCTGCTTTCAAATTCGCGCCTTTCCAAACAAACTCCGACGAGGCAGATTTCGCGCTCGGTGAAGTCACCGCGGAAGAGGAGGAAGCTTTCGGAACGAAGCGCGCTTTCCTCGTCCCCTTCGTCGTCTTTGTCGTCGCCAAAGCCTTCTTCTCGAGAAGATGATGACGAGAAGTTTTGGATATGCCATCATCGTCCCTGAAACTACATTTCCGCAAACCTTTTTGAGCGGTACAGTTCGAAGCAGCGGCGGATCGTTTCGAAGATGGTCTTCTCGTCGAAACTTTAAAATTTGCGCTCGCACGCGTCGTCGTCGTCTGAATCGTCGTCGCGCTCATCGTTGCGTTCGTTAAAAGTACGCAATAATAATAATAACAACAAACAACTTTTTGTGGGGTAAAAAGTTGTTAAAAAAGGCCACGTGTTTGGGTCAAAAAATAGGGCAAAAAACCCAAAACCTTTCCCTCTCTCTCATTCATTTCATCGCGCGTAAAATTCAGCACAAAGAATAGCCCTCTTGATATATACATACACGTCGCGATCGAAAACGAACATGTTTGCATCCACGACCGCATCGACGCACATTTCGTGCTCGCAAATTGCGAAAGTTTCTTCGGCGCAGAGGAAGTCCTCGAACACGCGCATGGCATCCTCGGCGACGTCTTCCTCCTCCTCTTCGTTTTCGTCGTCGTTCGAGACGAGACGATTTATGAAATTGAATGTCGCGAGAAACGTGCGAGAGGCGAAAGGCGCGAACGAAAGAGGGATGGCTCTTTTAGCGAAAGCGACCGCGGAGGTACGAATTGAACGTTTTTTTTATACGTTTAGTGCGCAGAGATGCGGGAGAGACGACGGTGAATTCAGAAGAGGAGGCTTTTTTTACGCGTAAAAACCTCCTTTTCTCCTCGCCGGCGTCTCGCTCTTGTCACCAAATTTGGGGAGCTTTTTTTTTTCTCGCTCTCTCTCGAAGCGATGACCAACGAGCAGCGACAAAAACTCTCCTCCGTCCGCGAGTGAGCAGACGTTGTTGCTTCTCTGTCAGAGTTGTTACCGCGTGTAAAGCAGCCCGTCGGGTGAAAGAAGAGCGGGGTACATTCTCACCATCGTGTGAATTTTTTTTGCCTTATCTGAAAAACATCTCTGACACTCTTCTTTTCTCTTATAACTCATACCACTAATAAAAACAGGCTGCTGAAGTCGTCGCAGAAAAAGAAGCCGTGTGCTACTTGAGAAACGTCCACATGTCTCCGTTCAAAGTCCGCAGAGTGTTGGATTGCATCCGCGGTAAATCTTACGAAGAGTGCTTGATCATGTTGGAATTTATGCCGTACAGAGCGTGCGAACCGATTTTATCGGCGTTGTTCTCCGCCGCGAGCAACGCGAAGAACAACTTGGGCATGAACAAGGCGAAGTTGTACGTTTCGGAGTGCTACGCGGATGGCGCGGGGACCATGAAGAGATTCCACCCGAGAGCTCAAGGTAGACCGTTCCCGATCAGAAAGAGAACGTGCTCGATTACTTTGAAGATGAAGGAGCAAGATTAAATTCGTCGAGGAGATGACGACGACACTCTCGAGAGAGAAGAAGAGGGAAAAAGAGAGAGAGAGAGAGATAGAATATGCAACACTATTGAATTGTACTTAGTTAGCTTACCACACGACGACGTGTATAAATATGAATCGAAGAACACACACAACACACATTATTATTACGAACTTCAGCGCGAAGCAAAACTCTCTCTCCTCTTCCTTTTACTACTGTTACTACTCCTACTCCTACTCCTACTCCTACCGTTGTTCCTTTCGTTTCACGACGATTCAGACGACGACGATCGCCATAACCACCGCTTCTTCTTCTTCATCTCTCTTCGCTCCTCTTCCTGCTCCTCTAATAATCTCCTCCGCTTCACGATGGCCTCGTGCACGTCTTTATCTAATTTTTTCCTCCCTTGCGTCACCGCGTAGTAATACACGCCTCCGCTGAAACAGAGCAAAGAGGACGCGATGAGGACGTTGCCCGTTCTCCGCGTCGACGCGTCGAACGTCATTTCTTTCTCTCTTTTGTCTTCTTCTTCTTTATCTGTCTTCTTCTCACGGGTTGTCTTCGTCTTCTTTGATAGAATACTATAAAGTGATGACGACGACGGTTTCCGAAATGTGAGCGTTTTTTTGAAGCGAATTCTTCATAAACGCGCATAAATAAGAGCGCATAAAGATATAAAATCGTTTCCAAATTCACCCCTCAAATCGCGATCGATGATGAGAAAATAACGACAGAGCGTGAATTTGCGCTCTGATGAACGATGGCACGTTCGCATCCTCGCTCGTTTATTGCGTCGTTTACGTCGTCGCGAGATTTTCGGATGATTTGGAAAGAAGAGAGAGGTAACGGCCGCCACCGATTCTTTTTTCTTTTCATCTCTCTCTTCTTTCTTCTCAACGATTAATGCGGAATGATCGAGTACTTACTGCCGCCCCAGTCGGAGAGACATCAATGTTGTCGTGACGATTGGTTTATTATTACAAAATGGCTGACTGCAAAAAGCTTTGAGAGCGAGAGACCATTTCGAGAGAGAGAAAAGATTTGATTTTGTTTTGATTTCGCAGACGTGGTATTATTATATTGCCGTGATGACAATTCGGTTAACCCAGCTCGCTTTGAGCCTCGGCTTTGAAGAAGACTTGTTCCAAACTTACACGACTTTTATGACTGAGCAATATACGATTTTATGATGCGTCTTCGTCGTCGTCTCGTCGTCGCGCTGTTTGGGCGTTCTCGCTGACATTTTACTCAACCGTTTTCATCTTCTGTATTATTATCATCGACAACAGAGCAATCAGAACAGGTTCATATTTAGTAGACATATATGTGTCAATTTTACGCGTCCGTGGCGAAAATGCCGCGTTTATCCTCTCTCTTTGCGTGTGTGTGTGTTTGTGTAGTTTGTGCGAGTCTGGTTCGATGTGCGCGTCGTCGCGACAAAGTCTCAAACTCTTTTACATCGACATCATCAAAATCGCAAAAGGATATCAAGGAAATGAGGATTTCTCTTTCCCCAATTGATCGACGTTGAAAAGAAACCGGAGCGCTAGGTCGCCACCTAGCAATTCTTGCCAGAATTAACTGATCCTTGATATTGTTTGCATCGTATTCCTCTCGCCAGATGTATACGAATGATGTGGTGATGTTGGTAAAAGATGAACGAACGATGATTGCGCTCTCGCATATCGAACGAGTTGAAGAGAGATGCTTCAATTTTTGCACATACAAACGCACGCACACATTTTTCTCCTTTCGCGCTCTACGTCGACTTTATTTTTATGTCTTCTTCCATATGTTTATAACGCTTTCTATTTCCACAGAGAAGAAGAAATACTGCCTCGCGCGAACGAGAGATATGATGAAACAAAGGTAGGAAACTCTCGAGAGGTCAAAAAAACTCGCGTATGCTTCTTTTAGTTGGGCGGCGTTCAAATCCTATGAGTGTTAGCCCCGTTCCCTTGAAGCGAGAGTAAATGTAATCGTTGGAGTTCGAAGCCCGACAGATTGCAGGTCCTGAAGTTCTCGCTATCCGCTCGACTAAACTACACGACGTCGTTGCGGACTCAGATTTCAGAAATCTTTCAACCTCTTGTTCGATTTTTTTTTGCGCGCGCGCATTGGTGAGAGAGAGAAACAGACAGAGAGAGACACAGAGAGAGAGAGAGAGAGGAAAGCAGAGATATGCGCGCTCGTATTTTCTCGGGGGGATCACATCAGGCAGCTGTTCACGCTGCTCAGTGCGTAGTTCGGCGTTCGAACCCCCGTAGAGCGATTCGTTCGCATTCTGAGTTCTCGCGGCGACATTTCTTACTAACTTGGTGCCCGTGCGTTTGACTCTGGAAACCGGACGTACACTCTCTTCTTTTCTTTTCTCTCGCGCGAAACGCCACTGCATCGAGCTCTACATCCCTCTCTCTCTGTCTGGAACTATTTTGCGATGACGAAAGAAAAGAGGTTTCTTTTAGCGGTTTATCAAAGCCGAATGCAATGAATAAACCCAAGAAATAAACGACTTCTCCTTCCGCCGAGCAATTGATTCTTCGTAGATAAAGACGGGATGATGTGATGCAATGTTGCACGCGTGTGATAAAGATCTATGATAGAATACATTCCTATGCGCACTGCGAGCGGGGGTCAGGGAATCCGACGCTTGCGTCGGGCGAACCTTCCTTGGTCAGCCCCCGTGACGATTCGTCGTCGGCGTGGCGCTAAGTTCGCGGTTCGGCCGCAGTCTGAGATCTTACTTTCCTCACGCGTTGATGTTGTTTCTCGCGCTCGTTTAATCGTTTGATTGCGTTAAAGCAACGACTAATAACGCCTCTTCTTCATATTCTTCTTTTATTCTACACACAGAGATGGATAGATCTTACATAGACAGATAGAGAGCGAGAAGCGCTCGAAAAAGCGGTTGAAAAACACGCTCGCACATTACAGCTCGATGATGAAAGAAAAAAACAATTTTGCGCGCGATGACGATAATCATACATTGTTTTCACGACGGTCTTCCTATCGAGGATTCATCCTCATGCCGAACGATGTGCTAGTACTCTGAGCGCTCAAATAATAGTTTTACTTCTATGTGATGTATTTGCGTTTAACAAGTATTTCAAAAGTTGTTTTACATTCCAATCAATACACACACACACATATATGTATATATTACGGACACTCCAGCGTCATCTTCGTCGGATCTCCACTCACCGGCGACACCCCGTCCGCGTTCGCGCAAATCCCCATCAACACGTCCTTCCTTATGATCACTTGCGACCAGTCCGAATCGTTCGCCTTCACCGTCTCCAAGTTACTCGCGCCCGAGACGATCGCGTTCGTTAAATTCGCCCCGGTAAAGTTCGTCTTCAGCAAGTTACACTGTCCTAAATTCGCGTTTTCTAAGTTCGCTCCCGTGAAATCCGCCTCCTCTAAGTTCGCTCCGAATAACGAGATCCCCGATAAGTTCGCCCCTCGAAAGTTCGCTCGTTTTAACGACCCTTTGGTGAAATACGTTTGCGTTAAATCTTGGTCGTGGTAATCGAAATCGTCGCACGCGTTCGTCGCGCACTCGGACGTTTGCGGGATGGCCATTGCATATTCTGGTTGAAAAAGCACCCCTCCCCCTACTACTTGCGAAGCGAATGCGACGGATACGCACAAAGTTGTCGTTGCTTTCGTCAACTTCGATGATGTCGTCACGTCGTCGTCTTCATCTTTTCCCCGATTACGAAACGCACAGACGACGTGTCTTCTTCCTTTTAGCGTCGCGGTGGTCCTCCTTTTCGCCGCAAAAGAGGTAAAAAGAACCGACTCTGACGCCGATGCGAAGAAAACCATTAAATCCTTTGTTTTATGTGTATATTTATGCGACTAAAGTACGCGTAATGCGAGACGTTTTTATGAGGCGAAAAGAGCATTTTTCCCCACATTTAAGAAGCTTTGAGAGACGGGCAAAAGGATGACGACTGACGGAAAAGAAGACAAAGACAGCGCGGGAACGGAAGAAAACGAGGACGAGTGTGTCGTCCTTAATGGAATACAAGGAGAAGAAGGCCTCGCTGCTCCTCCCGCGACGACTCAAACGCCCACATCGATGACGCGCATTTCAGCTTGGAGCCGTCACGGAGACCAAACGACAACCGGAAAAGGAGGAGGAAAAGGAAAAGAACGAGAAGGACGTAACGACGACGAACACAGAACGAACGAAGCACAAAAGTGTCATCAGATGGAGACGACGGGGATTGAGACTTTCACCGGAGATGGAAGCAGTAAAAAGAAGAAAAAAATCGCCCTGTTCTTTGGCTACAACGGGGACGGATATCAAGGCATGCAACGAAACCCAGGCGCGAAAACGATCGAGGACGATTTAGAGTCCGCGATCGTCAAAGCAGGAGGAATCGCGGAATCGAACAGCGGGGATTTCAATAAAGTGCACTGGAACAGAGCGGCGAGGACGGATAAAGGCGTCAGCGCGGTTGGACAGGTGGTGAGTTTTAAGTGCATGAACGCGGACGACGGGAACACGGAGACCATCGTGAGGTTGATCAACGAACATTTGCCGAGGGGAAAAATCGTGGCGTTTGGAGCGACGAGGGTGACGGGAGGGTTTAGCGCGAAGAATCAGTGCGATAGGAGGAAGTACGAGTACGTGGTACCGGTGAGAACGTTTGATAGGAGGTTTCCGAAGAAGAGGAAGCGGAACCCCGTGGACGGCGACGATGAAAACGGTCACGATGAAAAGAAGAACGATGAAAACGCCCCAAATGGCGAAGGATTAGAAGACGAAAAAGAAGACGACGAAGAAAACAACGATACCCAAGAAGAAGAAGAACCGTACGTCTTCACCGAAGAGGAACGAACAAAAGTGAACGACATTTTGAAACATTTCGTCGGCACGCATAATTTTCACAACTACTCGACCAAAGTCGATTGCGACACGCCGCAAGCGCGTAGGTTTGTCATTTCGTTCTCGTGCTCGATGCCATTTAAAATTCAAGGCGAAGATTTCGTGAAGTTTGAGATTCTCGGTCAATCGTTTCTGTTCAACATGATTCGAAAGTTGGTCGGAATGACCGTCGCGGTCGCGCGAGGCTTCTGCGACGTGAGCGATTTGTTATTCGCGCTGAGGACAAAACAAAGAGTCAACACGCCCATGGCGCCCGAGCTTGGATTATTTCTCTGTGAGTGTCAATACGACGCGTATAACAAGCGCTTCTCTGCCGAGCGCGAACCGTTGCGCTTGGAAAATTGGCGCGACAAAGTCGATGCGTTTAAACACCAAACCGTGTATCAACACATATACGACCGCGAATACGTGATGAAAGACAACATGGGCGAATGGATCCGTAAATTCATCAGCGACAAGAACGGGTTTCGAGAGCATTACGATTTAGCCATGCACCGCGCGCTCTTGAAGGAGGAAAAGTTGGCGCCTTTGAGCACGAAGAATTCTCAGAAGCAACGCGTGAATAGCAGTCAAAATCAACAAGGTGCCAAAGCGTCGCCAAACAAACCATCATCATCCAAAGGAGGAGAAGGAGAAGGAGACGTCACTACTAAAAGTACCGACGACTCACAAGCAGGAACAGCAGCATTAGCAGCAGCAGCAACGACAACACCAACACCAACAAAACCAGAGGAAAACGAAGAAGCTTTGCTCCTCCTCGCGGCGAACGCCGCCGCCGAACGCGTCGCCAAAAAACGCAAACTCGAACTCGAAAAGCAAGAAGCGCGCAAGCGAATCGAGATTGAAAAACAGGAAGAAAGAGTAAGAAACGGTTTTGTCGTCGGTAAAGTCGAATACGATGAGGACGAGATGAGCGATTAGGTAAGAATAGTACTAAAAGAATATATATAATACGCTACTCCTACTACGCGCTTCGTCTCTTTCGACGCGACTCTTTTCTCTCCTCTTATACAATTACGTACGGCTGTTTTTCCGTTCAAATGCAACACAAAAAACTCTCTCCACAACACACGACAACACCTCGCTTTGGAGAAGAAGAAGGGAGACGCGCGACAGCGAGAACAACGCGATAAGACAGAAGACGCAAAAGGGTTCTTTTACTCCTCGTAATAAATCGAATACGAGTACGAATACGAGTGCGATTAAGATATGTTTCGTTGGGGGAGCCGAAAGGCGAAAAGCGTTGATGTCGACGATGATTTTGACGAGAGGACGATGGAGAACGTTGGGATTCCGACATCATCGACGAGAAGAAACGAGAGAAGAAGCAAACCGAGAAAACCAGAGGACGACGACGAGAACGAGAGAAATAACGCCGCCGATGCGTTCAAGGCGAGGAAACCTCCGAGCCGAGCGCACATGACCGACGAAGAGTTGGTGAGAGAATGGTACGCAATTTTGCCCTCAATGTATGTGACTTATTCTAATTCTTATTCTTATTAGGCCGTACCTCACGCGAAAGCAAGTGGAGGAATACAAAACCATGTTCGACGATTTAGACATCGAAAGCGACGGACGAATATCCGCGGAGGACATACAGGAGCGATTGCGACAGGTTGGGTCGTTTAAAACGATCAAACAGATAAAGAAGAATCTGCGGCGATACGATTCGGACGGAAACGGGACGTTGGATTTTTGCGAGTTTTTGACGCTGATGTTGCACGATTTGAATTTGAGCAATCCGCAGGAGACGTTAAGGAGCGTGTTTTTGACGTTTGACGAGGACACGGATGGGAAAATTACCGCGGCGGAGTTGAAGAGGACGATGGAGATGGTTGGGATTCCGGTATCCATGCGGGAGGCGAAGTTCGTGATTCAAATGGCGGATCGAGAAGGCGACGGGGAGTTATGTTACGATGAGTTTGTAGATTTCGTGTTAGGGGCGGATCAACACGAGAAACCTGGTGCGGAAGGAATAACGAGCGATGCGGAAAAGGCGACGAAAGACGGCGCGGGCGTGGAATACTTGGCGCCGAGGTTGCTCACCACGCGATTGGGGCAATTTTTTAGCAGATCTTCGGCGACGGAAACAAACGACGGAAGAAAGAGCGCTCGACGAAACGCTCGACGCGGGGGGGATTCGGGCGAAGAGGAGGTGTTATCGGACGAAGAGAACGTTGTTTTAGGTTAAAATGTGCGGCAACGCGTGTAAACTACAAAACTATTATTATTACAACATTATCATTCGATCTTCATCTTCTTCTTCTTCTCTCGTCATCGTCCAAAATCCTCCTCCTTCTCCTCGAACGACGACGACGCGTAACTCTTCATCTTCTTCTTCTTCTCTCGTCATCGTCCAAAATCCTCCTCCTTCTCCTCGAACGACGACGACGCGTAACTCTTCGGATACAATACAAGAAAAACGTACCACCACGCCGATATCGGAACCGCCACGGCGACCGAGACAAACTTCCAATCGAACGCCAACGTCGGCAAGGACACGCAAAAGACGCCAAAAAGTACAATCGTCCACGGTTGGCACCAAAATGGCTTCTGTGACCACACCGAGGAGGCCGAGGAGGAGGAGGAAGATGTGTTCGCCTTTTGTAGCAAATTAAGTTCATTCAAGTCTGCCGGACTCGGCACGGACGAAGAAGACGCTTCTTCAAAGAAGAACGTCTCGTTCTCGGCGACGACTTTCGCTTCAAAGTCGTCGTCCTCGACATTCTCCTCGTTGGTATTCTCGTTCGTCTCGCTTTCGTTTTCGTTTTCGTCGTCGTTGAAGAAGAACGATTCGTTTTTCGACGACCTGAACGTCGCCGCTTTGTTTTTCCAATTCGTGTTTGTGTGTTTACGACGTAAACGACTCGTCCTGGGAACACCGAAGAAAACGACGCAACGAGGAGAAGAGAGACGACGACGATGATGAAGACCTTTACATTTAAGAAGCGAGGAGGAGGAGGAGGAAGAAAAGGAGGCGGAGAAGGTTGTTCCTGTTTGGGAGAGTGATGGCATGTTTTGTGTGGCAATGTGACCTACGTACAAATATCTAAATACTACGCAAAATGCTAAAACGAGAAGAAAAAGATGAGAAGCATCTTCATCATCGACCGGCTCTGCGGTCGTTATAATTCCACTGTTGTTGTTGTTGTTGCTGCTGTGGCCGGTGCTGCTGATAATTCTGCTGCGGCGGCGGCGCTACATTTTTGGCGTTGGCGTTGTACATCATTCCTCCTCCTTGTCCTCCTCCTCCTGCGGAGGTCGACGAAGCTATCGTCATCATCTTCGCCCGGGCGAGCTCGATGCAGTCCCTGGCGTCTCGTAGAAACGCGTCGATAGCGTCCACGTTTCGAGAACTACTCTCCGCGGTTTCGGCGATTATGATGCACGTGGCGGCGATGCCGGCGACAACCTCTTCAGCGGACATGTTTCGGAAAGTTTCGATGACGTGGTTGATGTTTGGAGGTAACGGCGGGTTTTCGAGCAACGCTTGGACGAGCGATGCGGCGCGACGGGAAGGCTGGATGTCGTACGGTTGTTGGTTTGGTGGAGTTGTCGTTGTCGTCGTCGTTGGTCGAGGCGTCGGTGAATTGGTGATGTTTGGTCGTTTGTATTGTTGTTGTGGATGGTACGGATCCGCTCCGGTATTTAAGTTATACTCCGGCGACCGCTCGCGTTTTCTTTCGTTGTTGTTCTTGTTCTTGTTGTTGTTGTTGTAATCAGCGGTAGCATTTTGAGTCGTCGGTATCGGAGCAACCGCCGAGGGTTGTTTCACCGCCACTTCTCGGTCCCAATCCATTCTCACTTCCCCACTTTTCCTCCCGTTCAACAACTTCTCCTCCCACTCGGTGAACAAACCCTTCAACCGGTCGTAATCCGGCACTTCGCCGTACTTCAACTGCGAAATCGTCCTGGAAAATCCCACCAACGCTTTCGGCAACTGTTTCCTATCTTCGCGAACGGCTAACTCGCACAAATAGTTCGGCACTTCCTTGCAACTCAATTTTTTCTCCCTCGCCATGACTTTATAATTCGCATCTTCGCTCTCGTCCACTCCGACCGCCATCGTTCTTTTCCACGGCAACGATCCGCAATACAACTCGACTAAAATGTATAACAAAGAAAACAAATCATCTCGGGGACTTTGCTCTCGATTTTCCATCGCGTTCGCGCTCGCGTACGTCGTAGTGCCTCTAAACTGCGCGTCCTCTCTTTCCGCGATCACTTTATCCGTCGTTTCGTCCTTATACCGTCTCGCTAACCCGAAATCGATGAGATACGTCTTCGCTCTCTCGGCTCGCGAACCTCGCCCGATGCAAATGTTCCCCGGTTTCACGTCTCTGTGCACGTATCCTTTTAAATGCGTGTACCCTAATGCGTCTATCGTTTGCGCCGCGATTCGCGCGATGGTGATTTCCGAAAATAACGGTCGCTGTTGTTGCTGTTGTTGTTGTTGTTTCGTTTCCGAAGTAGACGTTTTTGGTGTCGTCGTCGTTCCCGCGCCGCCGCTACCGCCGCCCCTCGAATCTTCTTCAACCGAATTGGACGAATTCAACTCAATTTCCCTCTTCAAATCCGCCAGGTTCTCACCAACCAACTGCATCGCGATGAACGGATGTTCCTTCCCTCTCTTCGTCTCAAAAACCCCTTCCTCGTAAATCTCCACGATGCCTTTCCCACCTAGTAAATTCCTCATCGCCATCGCTTCTCGTTTCGTCGTTTTCATTTCCGATTCGATTTTGATCGCGCAAAAGCGACCGGATTTTGTCGCGTTCTCTTCGCCGCCGCCGGTGATATCCACGGCGGAGTATACCTCCGCGAATTGTCCGGAACCGATCTTCGAGTGGGAGTCGATTTTGAAACGGCCGGAGGAGAGGAGGTCGTTTCGTTTTAACATCTTATTTGTGGTAGTTTTCCTCTCCTAAATGCGTCTGTTTTCTGTCCAATTTATGCCGAAAATTCGCCTTACTATGACACGTAAGAGACAACGAATACGAGTACAATACTAAAATAAAATGGACAAAGCGGCGCAATTAGTGGCCGTTCTCGTGTTCCTGGTGTTCGGTTTCTTGTTCGGGAACATATTTCTGTACGTTTTGCTCTCTGTTTCTCTCTGTCTTTCTCTCTCTCTCTCTTAAACTCGCCGATGACTTACTTGAATTTTCCAATTCTTCTCTTCTCTCTCTCGTGTAAAACAACGCGGGATGTGCGACATGTACACATCATATCATCGTCATCATCATTCAAATCAGATACTCTTACGCGCAGAAAAAGTACAACCCTCCGGAAGGCAGAAAACCGAAAAAGAAAATCGGCGCGAAGAAGAAGAAAATGCTGGCGCTGAAAAGCGGCATAAAGCAGTAGACAGTAGAAGTCAAATTGTATAGTACTACTAAATACGGATGTTATTTTTATATCATTATCGGCTGGCGGTTCGGTTCGATTGTTCGACTCTCTCGAGAACGAAACCACTCTCCTTTCCTTCATCTTCTAATTCCTCGAAGAGATATCTGTTTTGTTGTTGTTCTTCCTCCTCCTGAAAGTCTTTTTTGTTCAACTCCCAAGCGCTAAAACCAGCCATGCTTTGCTGGAACATGCACAACCGTTTCCAGTTTTCCTTCTCGAACATTTCCGAGCCGATAACGCCGACGACGGTTCTCTTTGCGATGGAACAATCGCCCAAGGTACAATCTTCCGCGAAGATCGATTCGCAGTTGGCTTCGCACACCGCGTCCACGCCCATGCCGTGCGCGTATAAGCGTCGGAAGCTTTCGTCCGAGAAATCGTCCAAGGCTTCGGTTTCTAAGGTATATTCCACGTGTTTTCTCGACGCGGCTTGTTTGACGTACGACACGGATTTCTCCGGATTAGCTTGCGCGTTGGTTGTGTTTTCGTTTGCAATCCGCTCGTCTCCGAGTTCACCGCCTTGAACGCTCGCGTGCGCGTTGTTTCGGAACAACATCGCCATGGCTTCGTCGTACGCGTCGCGAGACTGGTCGGTAAACCGCGGGTACCCGCTCGTCGCTTGCGCCGGCCTAGACTCGCAGTGGTTCCACCAGTACGTGTTCGGTAACCGCATTTCGAGAGCTACGTCTGAATATTTCTCTCGAATAGCTCTGTTTGCGCTTTGTAACATTCGTTCCCCGTGTTTCATCAACTGATCGTGGTAAAACGTGAGAAAAAATTGTCCGTAATCCGTCCTCCACGATCCGTTGTCTTGGAAAAAGTGCGAAACCGGGCCGAAATCGTTCACTTCTCCGGCATCGTGCGGTCCAGATTTCCCCCAATCGCTACAATTTCTCTCGTTGGCGTACTCTTGCAACGCTTTTAACGCGTACTTATCGTTCACTTGGAAACTCCCGACCCCCGGGAACACCCACACGTCTTCCGGAAACGCCGGGTACCTCAACTCCCCGTTCGGCCCGGCCCCAATCGTCGCCGTCGTAATCGTCCCGTTCGCGAAATACTTTTCGAACGTGTTCACAAAACTCGCCATAAACTCCTCGTAGCACTGATTGGCCGATCGAAACGTCTTCCCGTCCCCGGTCGGTAACAAACTCTCGTCGCCTTCGGCGAACAAACTTATAACCGCGTTTTCTCTTAAACCAGATTGGTCCATGTAAAACAACTCCGGGTTCCCTTCTTTTCCTTCTCTGCTCGCAATTTCGTGCACCCAAACCGGTAAGCTCGCGGTGCACCCGTCCCCGTCGTTACCGCCGCACTCTCTCGCGTGAAACGCAAACTCCACGGAGACTTCCAACTCGCCCACTTTATCCACAATTGCAAACAACTCCTCGTACGCTTGCCAATCGTACACCTGCGGTTCGTTTTCCACGATCCCCCAGAACACGGTCACGTGTACGCCTCGCACTCCGGCGACTCGTAAGGCGTCGAAGCCGACTTTTAGAGCTTTTGATTTCGTGAGGAAGTTTGTGATGGATATCGCATCCGGGGCGAGACGGCAAAAGAGAGGGATGATTTCGTTTTTTTTCTTCTTCTTTATCGTTGTTCTTTTCGTGTTGTCGTCTGATGTTGTTTGGGAGGACGTTCTTCTTCCGGAAGATGACGATGCGCCTCCTTCTCTCTCCGTCGTCGTCGTCGCGACCACCCGATGACGATCATCGCGTTCTTCTTCTCCGCTACTTTCCGCGCGAACGCAGAACGCATCGTTTCGTTGTCTTCTTCTTCTTCGTTGTCGTTGTTTTAGAAAATGCTGACTGTTCGTGCGAGCAAAAAGCGACGCTTTTTTCTGCGACGCGACGTTCTTCTCATTCGTCGTCGCACGCAACGTCGTCCTCGCGCCGCAGGAACACAAAGCGCTCATATTCTACTCGCGCGTTCGAAGAAGAAAATACCTTCCAACGAAACGCGCGTCTCCTCGTGCCTGTTTTATCTTCGCGTCGTGGTCTCTTTGCGCGCGTACCTCTTATCTGCCGACAATAATGATGAACGTTTTTTTATCGTTTGGTTTTGTGCTTTTCCCGTTCGTTTTTTCGAGAAAAGTATAGGTTTTTCCTTGGCTGAAAACCATCGCCTTCGTCTGACACAGAGATGCACTTTCCTTGTGGAAAGACAACCACGAAAAAAAAAGCAGACGAACGCAGAATTGAAACGACGTTTGATACCCTAAACAACAGAATGTTTTTTTTTTCAGTTCTGTCGCCTTCCTTTTTTAGACCTTTTCTAAGCTTGCGTTTACTAAACAAAACTACAGAGTGTGCAGAGAGTGTGTGTATTTTAAACACATCACAGAGACCATTCGTCTCGAGAAGAAGAAGAAGAAGAAGAGAGAGAAGAAGCGCAGAGTAGTAGTAGTATACGTATAAGAATAATGACCGGAGGAGGATCGTACGACGAGGTCGATCTGGAAGACATGGATTGGAACGAATCGCTCAAGGAATTCACGTACTCGTGCCCGTGTGGGGACATCTTTCGAATCACGTTAGAAGAGCTCAAAGACGGAGAGGAAATCGCGAGATGCCCGTCGTGTTCGCTCGTGTTGACGGTGATTTACGACCCGGACGAGCTACCTTCGATAACGAACGTTGAAGCGGCGACGTCGGGGACGACGGAGGAAATTGCATAGAAGAGAGAGCGCAGGGGTGAGTGCTTTACTTTAGAACACATTAGCTGCCGCGCGGAATGCGTTGTATTATAGAATATACGCGATAGAAGAAGAAAAATACATAAGAAGAAGAAGAAATCATACATTATTACATAGTATATTAATCAGCTTTGATGTCGACGTCGGTGCTTCGCGCGAAGCGTTTGATGCGCATCGTCGGGAACACGCGCGGCGCTTCCTTTCGCCGCCTCGTTCGCTTTTCCTTCTCTTGTTCCGTTTCTTTTTCTTCCCCGTCGTGACTCTCATCGTCGCTATTACTACTGCTACTGCGACTACTTCCGCTATCGCTATCGTCGTCGTTAAAGTCGTTAAAGTCGTCGTCTTTTTTTCCCGGTTTTGGCGGTAAGGACTCAAACTCCACTCGATGAATAAACGCGACGAACGAGCTCAAAACTAAGCTCGTCAACATGACCACGTAAACGCTCAAAGCGGACGTGCTTTTCTGCGCGTAACATATCGTGCTCGTTTCCATGCGCACGATGAAATCGTTTTTTCCATCGTCGTTGCAATCCAACACTTGAGCGCGAGCGATGGGCATGGACGGTAAGAAAATGGTGGCAATTTTCGTCCCGGACGGGGAGACGATCACCGCTCTTTTCGATCCGACGACCAAGGAAGCCTCCGAGGTGTGACGGCGTCGACTTTGCTCGTTAAAGAAAAGACTTCTTTGCGATAAAAAAGGTGATGGTGCCGTTGGCGAACCACCACCACCACCACCACTGACGTCGTAATCTGTTCGGTTCGTGCTATCCTCATCGCTCGAGGAGACGACGACGTTGTGCGATACGCCGTGGTGTCGATGGTGCGTGCGAAACTTAAACGTCGCCAAAGTTGGAACGAATCGATCCATCTCTTTCGAGTCGTTGTTGTTGTTTACATCAGAAAATAAGTCGTATATGCCATCTTTCGGTGGTCCATTCACGTCAATCTTCCAACTCGCGCGCGTATTTACCATCCACCTCCTCGTTCCGTCTTTCGCGTAACACGTCAACTCGCCCCGGGAGTTTAAAAACACCGCGTCTTTCGTCGCGCGACGGAAAGACCTGTCTCGTTCGCTCTTATCGTCTCTGCGCACAATAATTGGCGTCAACACGTCCACGTCGTCTTTATTTTTGTTTCTCAAGTAAAAATCGCCCGAATTTTGTTGTTTCTTGTTGCTCTTCGCTCGTTGTCTCGGCGTGCTCTTCATGGAACTTTTCCTCGTCGGTTTACAAATGGACCCTTCGAAGACGGTTTGGACATCTGGTGCGCCCGAGGTGACCGAGGCCCAACAACCGGGCGAGAAGTTGTCCATTGCGACGTCTGCGATGTGCGCGCGATGACCTCGAGCGTCTAAATGGTCGATGGCCCCGTCGCCGTTGATATCCGCGTGGTACCCGGGATGTTGCAACGCCAGCTGACAAATCAACTCTCCTGTGAACGCGTCGAGAACTTCGACGCCGTCGCGATGGTGCGCGATGATTGCGTTCTTGATGTTGTTGTTCGAAGACGACATCATGTGTTGGTGATGAAACCGGCGGTTGTGATAATCTAACTTTTCGCGTTCGTCGTCGCGGTGGTGCACCGCGCTCTTGCCGAGGTTCAAATAAGAAAAGCCTCGGGAAAGTAAACTGGAGAAATCGTTCGTTTTATCCGCCACCGCGAAATTCGGGTCGCGAGATGCGGCTTTCAAGTTGGTCGTCGCGGCAGATGTCGCGAGCGGACCCGGGTCTCGTCCACCGCGCGCTCTTTTTTTACGACCGCCGAACGAGGAGGACGTTTGCTTTTGACTCTTGCTAAACGGCGCCGAGCGCATTCGCGTATCCTCCGCGTCTCTCCACGCGTGAGGGAGGGCCTCGGCTAACGCAGACTCTCTGTACGATCTACAAATTCCATCCGTTTTCGATTTATGCTCTTCTATTTTCGTCAAGTGCGAATCCAATCGAACTTCGTGCGCCGGCGTGGTGGTTCGTAAAAGTTCCGCCGGATCGGCGACGAAATCTGAGGCGACGCGACGCCAGACGAGTTCACCACTTCTCGCGTTAAATGCGAGATATACAAAAGCCCCGTTTTGGGAGGCAAACGTATCGTTGTCGTCTTCAATGATATCTTCAACGCCTTCCTCTTTGAATTCGATCGTTTCGTCTCGTCTACCGCCTCGATGCATTGAAAGCATCTCGTCGTCCTTCAATTCTCGTTCGTACGCTTCCATGCCTCGCTCGTAATCTTCTCCCTCTTCTCCTTCTTCGTTTTGATACTTCTCGTACTCCACGCGCCCACCGACGACGACTAACCCGTCCTCGTTCTCCCCTTTTGCAGAAACGACCGTCACGGCAATCTCTTCCACTCTCATCGAGTCTCCTCTTCCTCCTCTTCCTCCTAGATGATGACGATGATGCGCTTTACCGCTAAACAGCGCGTCCCTCGCCGACCGCTCCCACTTCTTCTTCGCGTTGTGATCAAACGTCATCACTTGCAACTCTTCCGTCACCGCCACAAATATCGCTTTCCGTTTAATCATCACAACCGTTTTACGTCGTTGTTTACTCCCTCTCCCACTCCCACTCCTCCTCCTCTTCGTCTCGCCTCTTCGTCTCGCCTCCGGTCTCCCCGCCGCGAGCGCGATAACGCGCTTCCCTCCGTGCTCTTCTCTCATCCGATGCGTCTTACTCTTCTCGTTCGTTTCTCGTAAATCGACCATTTTTAGAAGTCTCAAGGTGTTCTCGTTCCCTACATCTTCATCTTCGTGCATTCCGTTGTTCTTTGTCTTCCGTCCTTTTCCTCCTCTGCTGCTTCCGTCGTAAATTCCAATCGCGTTGCTTTTGTCGAACGCGATCAAGGTTTCTTGCCGTCCGTCTCCGTTTAAGTCGAAGAAAAGCACCGGTAAGCGCGGTTTTGGTGAAGACAACGAAGAAGAATCATCGGTCACAATCTCCCATTGCTTCACGAACGACGTCCCGTTGAACGACCCCGCGCTGTTACTATTGCCGTTGAAAAAAAGACAACGAAGCGACGCGACGCAAAAAAGAGAGAGGACGAGGACATCTCTCGTTCTCAGCGCAGACGATGTTGACTTTTGTCTCTTTCCTTCTTTTCTTCCCATCCTCTCTCTCTCTCTCTTACTCTGTGGACTCTGTGGACTTGTGGTTTGTAAGGCCGTCGTTGAATATTTAGGGTGTTAAACCCTACCTTGGCTGCCGATGCATGTCTTCTCTCTGACGGGATCGAATCGTGTCGACACATCAGTAAACGCGCGCGACACGCGACGCGCAGAGAGAGAGAGAGAGCGCACTGAGAGAGACGAGAGACAGAACGCAATGGCAGCGGCAGCTTCGAGCAGACGACGGACGAGTACTCGTTCGAGGTCCAAGAGCCAGTCGCCGATTCCAACACTTCCCGAGGAGGATGAATTAAAGGACGACGGGGGAGACGACGCAGCGGAGACCAACGAAGGAAAAAAGGAGAAGAAAAAGAGCGGTTTGAAGAACAACAGCGGCAACAACAACGGCAAGAAAAGAGAGAGCGCGGAAGGAGGAAACGAAGGAGGAAAAGGAGGAAAAGAATCGCGGGAGAACAACGAGGAGGAGAACAACAACAACAACAAGAAAGCGAAGAAAGAGGAGAAAGAGGGTGATGAAGAAGAGGCAGAGGAAGACCCGCTGCTGTCCGGAGGAGGCGGTGGGAGCCGACGAGCGAAAGTAGATTACGCGGCCGTCGCGGCGGCGGCGACTGGGGGCGGCGGCGGCGGCGGCGGCTTCGTGATGAAGAAGAGAACGACGACAACCGAGGAACCGACGACGACGACGCCGACGCCGGCTACGAACGATGCCGCGGAAGAGAGGCAGGTAACGAATGTGCCGCCGCCACCTTCAAGTGCCACGACTGCGAATGCCACCGCTGGTGGTGGTGTTCCAGATCAAGCGTCGGTGAACGCGATGGTGGCGCAGGCGCAGGCGAAAGCGGCGGAGTTGGCGGCGATGGCGATGCGAGCAGCAGGAAGTGGTGGTGGTGGTGGTGGTGGTGTCGGTGTTGGTGGTGGAGGAGATGCAGTTGGTGGTGGTGGTGGTGGAGCCAGAGGATCTGCCGCTGGAGCAAACGCGGCGCCCTTGAAAGTGGAATTTCGTAAATTCGACGCGTCTCAGCAAACGTTCGTGCCTCCGGGTGAAGCGCAGAATAACACTTCCAATCGGTTCGGAACTGGACCTTCCGATAACGTTTACGAAGAAACTCGAACGGTGAAATTGGACTGCCCGCAGTCTTTAGTCGGTAAAATCATCGGTAAAGGTGGGGAAACTATTAAAGGGTTAGCATCGACAACTGGCGCGAAAGTTATCATCGACCAGATGTCCATGGCGGACGGCGAACCGAGGAAGATTGTCATCACCGGAACGAATACGCAAATTGAAAAAGTATCAAAAATGTGCGAAGATATCATGAATGGACCACACGGGACGGTCTCCGCGGTCCAAGCCGCGCAACCCGGGGCAATTGTCGTAAACGTAGAGTGTCCAAAAGAGTGCGTCGGAAGAGTCATCGGTCGAGGCGGAGAAACGATTAAAGGCATTCAGTTAGCTACCGGCGCTCGAGCGCAAATCGACCAGACGTGTACGCCATGTTTGGTCATTATTTCTGGCGACCCGCAATACGTAAACGTGTGTCAACAAGTCGTCGTAGAAATCATCAACGGAGGTTCCGTCGCGCAATTTAACGACCTCGCTCGACAACAAATGATGGGCGGCGGTGGAATGATGATGATGGGCGGCGGTGGCGGAGGTCAATCGCAGCAGCAACAGCAGTTGTACCAGCAACAACAATACGCCATGCAACAAGCGATGATTGCGCAGCAACAACAGTACTATCAACAACAACAACAGCAGCAGCAACAACAACAACAACAGGCACAACCGATTCCTTTGCGCAAAGTTGGAGACTGGCAAGAGTTGGACGACGGTTCCGGGCGGATATATTATTATTCCTCGGCGACCGGAACATCCACCTGGGACAAACCCGACGGCTTTTAGAGAGAGAGAGAGTTGAAGAGAGAGAGAGAGTTGAAGAGAGAGAGAGAGAGAGAATATAAATTTACCATCGCACAACAACACATTAGTCAACATTTTATAGAGGTAAACAAAACACACAATAATACAACACAACTACGATACACAAAAGCTATTCTAACTCAACGCTCCTCACGCACGAACACCTCCACCCTTTCCGGAAGCATCTTCTCGTCGCACTCCACCTCCCCTCGCTCGCACTCGATCGGCGCCGGCGACGACAAATCCACCACGCCCCTATGCGTGGTCAACACCAAACCCAGCGCGTACGCAAACACAGTGGCGAAGAGCAACGCTTTACTCAACATCGATTGAACTCCCGCGTATTTCTGCTCGTTTTCTGTCTCCTCCTCGAAGCGCGTTCGGGCAAAATCGCCCAGAATCTCTCTCGCCTCTCTTCGAGGACTCTTTGAATCGTCTGAATCGTCATCCGATGACATCTTCTTCTTCTTCGGATACAAAGCATCTATTTTCTCTTGATTTTCTCTCACGACTTTTCTCTCCTCTAATTCCATTCCTTTTTTCCACACGTATATCATCTTCTTCTCGTTATCTTCTCTATTTTCGTCCTCGTTTTCATCATCTAAATCTCCTTCTTTTCCCTCTCGCGGTCTGTTTCGTCCAATCTCTTCCATGGTTTCCTTCGCATCCTCCGGGTTTGAATCATTCATGATGAAATCGGGGAAAAAATTCGGTATCGAGTATCTCAAAATCTCTTTCTCTTTCACGGTCACTTTCACCTCCCTTTTCCTTTTCCTTCGAGGAGCGTTTTTGTCGTTCTCGTTCTCCGAGGAGGAGGAACACCGCGGACGCGCCCGGAAACGATGGAGAAAAGCGCGGTGGTGAGAGCAACAGCGCATGTGGTATTCTGCGTTTAGATATGAATTTCCTCCATTTTATGACGCTTCTGACGAGACATTCACCCTCGTCGTCTTTCGTTTTCGACGTCAATTGGAGGAGGAAAAGGAACGGGAGGAAAAGGAACGACGCGGTCCACGCGTCGTCGTCTTTAGTCTCGTCGTTTACGTCATCAGCCGACGACCAAGAACATCGTCGTCATCATCAACGCGAGCAAAGAGGATTCCGGGGAAAGAATACAGTTACGACTGCTTTGAGCGACAAGAACAAGAACAAGGTGGAGGTGTTCGTGTTCATCGATTGCGATAACGTCCGGCCGAGATTTAGTGCGAGTGACGAGGAGGCAGCGGCGCAAAGGTTTTTGCACGCGTTCCATCGCGCGGCGAGTTGTTACGGCGACGTGGTCTCTCTTTCTTTATACGGGAACGAGAAGACTTTTGGAGAGGAAGTTCAAGGCGATGTAAAGCGAGGAGGAGAAGAAGAAGACGAAGGAGAAGGAGAAGAAGGAGGATGGACGCGTGCGAGGACGAACGAGAGGAATACGAAGAAAAAGAGTTTAGGTGAAGCGTTGGAATCCGTTCGAATTTTAGGCTCGCGCGTCCGCGTCGTGCGAACGCAAAGTCGACGAAAACAAAGCGCGGATATTCGATGCGTGTCGGACGTGGTCGACGCGATGCGCAAAAGCGCTGATAATGAAACCACCACCACCACCGAAAAGCTTCGCCTCGCGTTTATCGTGTCGAAAGACGCCGGGTTGTTGAAAGACGCGGCGTCTCCGTATGTTAGAAAAAGAGGGGACGTGGTTATCTGCGGCGACTTTATAAATAACGTAGGCATGAGGGAGATTGACTCTCACCCGATCGAGGACGCGTATCGCGAAGTGGTAGAGAAGAAGATTGGCTGGTCGAGCGGCGTGAAAATAAAAGGCAAACCAGGATCAGAAGCACTCGCGATAGGCTCGCGATTGGTGTCGTGGAAAGACGAGAGCGTGTGGTTTTACGCGAAAAGCGATGAGGACGTTGAAAAAAGAAGGAGAAAAAGCAACGCGCCGAGAAAGGCGGCGAGAAAACGGCGGGAGGACCCGTATTTATTCATGATTCCTGGACCTTCGTCGAGTGAAAAAGAAATGGAAGAGAAAGAGAAGGACGAACGGTTTTATCAAAACTGCGTTCGATACCTTCCCTCGTCAATCCAAACTGAAATGCGCGACATCATCGACGCGTATTGCCGTCGTCGTCGTCGAAACGTCGATACCGCCGCTAACGAAAACAACAACACCGTTTTCCTCTCCAAACTCTTACGACGAGAAGCGAAAAGAAAACTTCTCCCGGTTCGCTCCAACGCCTGTTTCGCGTCCGCGTCCGACGTTCTCGTGTACTTCGACGCCGGTCCGAAGTTAGGCGCGGTGTTCGGTAAGTGGCTCGAAAACGGCGACTTGGAGATGTTATGGTGGTAAACTAGAATTTAATTGAGTAAAGAGTCTTATAAGGAAAAAATTCGTCACTTCAGAAGCAAAAATGTTCGCGTCTTCTCTCGCGCAGTTTTCGTCTTCGCTTCATCTCGGGCGCACGTCTTCGTCTTTGTCGTCGTCGTCTTCGTCAAAAGTCGGTCTCGTTTTTGCCGCGAATAACAGCAACGACGACGTTAATAAAGACAACAACACCTCCGACGATGAATCGATTGCCGCCATCGAGCGTCGCTTAAAGAACTCCAAGAACAAAGTCAAACTGACCAGTAAAGAGAAGCAAGAGCGAGATTCTGGGTTTCCGAAGACGAACGATGCGAAGAAAGGTCGTCCGGCGACGTTGTTCGACGATTTAGGGATGAAACGATCGTTCCCCACACCCGGGGCGAACGGGATGTTGAGCATGTGGGAGGGAGATCCGGAGAATTGGGAGAAGATGGAACCTTTGAAAAAACTGTGGGTGGTGTGGTCGGGGGAGAAAGGATGGATGTATTGGATGAACCAAGGGAGCTTATACGGCGCGGCGTTTATCGCGTTCTTGTGGGTGTGTTTTAGATTCATCGGGCCGATTTTGGGATTGTACGAATTGAAGTAAAACTTTTACGAAAGCCGTTATTCGTCGTCGTCGCTCCTATTACTACTCCTACTTCTACTCCTCCTACTCCTACCGCTATCATCATCGCTGCTACTACGACTACTACTACCACTTCTTTGTCTGTTTGTGTTTGTGTTCTCTTCTTCTTCTTTTCCCTCCTCTGAGCTTCGTAAACATCGCTCTTCTCGTTTACACAAATCTTTGAACTCTTTCGTCAATTTTAAGTACTCTTTCCTCTTCTCGATGTGCTCGCGTTGGTCTTCCGCTAACAACTCTTCCGCGCGTTTTTCGTTCATTTTTTTCCTCTCCGCGTTGTCGGCAGTTTTCGAAACCGCGGAGGAGATGTCTCGCAACGAGTCTCGCAAGCTTTCCTTCCCGATTTTCGTGTCCAATAAGTGGAGCTGTTCTTTGACGGAAGTTAAGAGACTGATTTCCTTCGCCGCGTGTTCGCTTCGTTTCGCCAGGGAATTGTACAACGCGAATTGTCTTTTCGTTTCGCGAAGTTTACGCGTGACGGCGTTTTTGAGCTCTCGGAATCTCGTTTCGTACTGCGCGAGCTCGGCAGAGTGCGGGACGTCGTCTAACCGTCTCGATAAGATGGCGTTTTTTTTGCTCCGTTTCGCGAGTTCGTTGACGCGCTTGTCGCGTTTTTCCTTTTCTTTCGCGTATTGCGCGGACGTTTCCGCGATTTTAGCGAGTTCGCCGGTCTGTTCGCGCTCTTCTTCGATGGATGTCACCTTCGCTTTCAAAACTTTCAATTCCTTCTTGCACGTCTTACGAAACAACGCCTCTTCTTTCTTCAGCGAGGCTCTGCGTCTGGCCATGTTCGCCAACGCGTCCACGAGTTGCTTTTGCGCCGGGTCCGTGACGCTCTTTTCGAGTTCTACTCTTTTGGCAATTACTGTTTCGTTCTCTTTCCTTGCGTTTTCGTACGCGTCCTTCGCTCGTTTTGTTTCCAATTCCGCCTCGTCCATTTCTTCTCTCTTCGAGTCCAATTTGCGCTTTTCCGCCTCCAACCGTCTCGCGACGGCGCGCGTGGAGCGTTCAATGCGCAGTATTTTCCCAGCCGCACCAGATAACCCGGCGAAAGACGTCGACGCACCACCACCACTACCACCATCTGAAGTATCAAAGTCGTCGCCGAACGCATTCATCGCTTTCGCAATCTCCCATCCTTTCATCTTCACCAACAACTCGGCCACCGAGTTCGAGGACACGTTGCTGGCGTTTTCATCGTTTTCATCGTTCTTCACCAAATATTCCGAAAGCATACGTTTCAACTTGGCCTCTTCGCGTTGGGCAAGTTCCTCCTCGCTTAACACCGCATCTTCTTCCTCTGCTGTCATCGTCGTCGAACCTCCGTCCTTCTCCTCGCCTCTGTTTTTCGCCGCGGCCCTCGCCATCATCGACGACCCTCCTCCTCGAGCGTCGTACAACCTACTCTTCCCGTTCACGCGATGACCAAACTCCATGAGGCACCCGTTCCTAATCTTCTCCTCCCCTTCTCGCTCTAAATCTCTGTTCGCGTTCGATTCCGCGGCTCTCCTAAACGTCCTCGTGTTGTTCTTCGTAACGCTCTCGCGTAAGAACAAACTCTGCAATCGAGACCGCCTAATCCGCCCAGATTGACGACGCGTTTTGCCAAATAGACTACCACCATCACCGCGTTCCCATTCTCCCTCTTTGTCTTCTTTAACTACTACTTTTTCTCCCGCGAGTACCATCGCTCGTTTCGTCAGCCATTGCACCACCGGGAACACTTTCTCCGAATCCAACCCGCAAATCTGGTGCGCTCTCAGAGGTAAAGGGCACCCGAGTTCACCGATCCCTCGTTCCACCTCTTCGCAGAGTTTCAGTTTTTCTCCCATCGTCATCGTTTTCTCCTCCTCTTTTCCTCGCTTACTCTTCTTGATCTTCACGCCGACGTCCCATCGACACCGTTGCAAGAGGAAAACGAATCCAAACAAGAGATGGTCAAAGCGAGTGTTTTTCTTCGCACTGTGACTCTCACTGGTCCACTGAAAGTGCGAACCGACGGAGAGCAAGTCGAAGACGTCCTCGAGCGTCCGCTCTTCTCGGTCTTCTTCCAACGCGTTCTCCTTCATGTCTTTAATGACGTTGAAAATTCTGAAGCCAATTCGCCATTTTTACGCGCGCGCGAAAACACAAATGCGCGAAGAGAATACTCCTAAAGAAGGAGAGGAAACCCTCCACTTCTCCTCTCTCGCGCACCGAAAAGTATTCGCACACATTCGTAAGCACCCGAATTCGGACGTTTCCGGAGCTTTACTCGTTCGCGAGGACGACAAAGACAACGCGTTTATTGAAGATGCAATCCCGCTGTTCCACTCCGAGTCGGGAAACGTTTCCGTCTTGAATGAAATCGCGCTGACGCATATCCAGAAGTACGCGAATACGAGTCACCCAATTGGTACAATGCGCGTGGGAGGGTTATATTTCGCGAACGGGAATTTATGCGCGGGGGTGTTGCCAGATCGCGCGCAAGGATTGGCCGAAGCGGTTGGGGGTGGTGCAAGAAACGGAATTCGATGTGTCCTCCTCGAACCGACCGCGTTTGACGCGGAGACGAAGAACGTTTCCACGAGCAAGAGTAGTAGCCCGTTCAGGGTCTTCAAGTCGAACAACAACAACGCGAACAACGTGAACTTTGAATTGAAAGAGCAAGACAAAGGGACTGTCAAAGTCGTTCTCGCGCCGCCGCTCGACGACCTCGACGCCGCTTCGACGAATACGAATACGAAGGACGTCTGTGACTTTGACGACCATTTCGACGACGTCGGTAAAGACTGGAGGAACGCATCCTTTTCGTAGAGAGATATAGATATAGACTACCGCGCCGCGCTATAGATTTGTGTATATTTAGTTTATATATATAGTTTAGCTACTGTTTCTTATTATTATACTTTGTTCGCTATCTCGCTCTTTCCCTCCGGATGTGTTTTGCTCTTTCGATCAGAGACAATACACACTCGCGTTTCTTCTCCTTCTTCTCTCTCTAATGCTCCCCAGATTGTTGCGCTTTGAAATGTCTATACTCCGTCGGCCAAACGGTCACGTACGCCGTCGCGAACACCGCCCCCATCGCGTGGTACACCGGCGCAATCGATCCCGTTTGGATGTACTTTTCCCTATACTCTTTGGAATATCTCTGGAAATTCTCGATCGCGTTCTCTTTGGTGATTGTTTTTTTAAGGAACTCCGGGACCTCTTTCACTTTGAGAGAGCCGAGTTGACGGAAGAACGCGGACATTTTTTGTGGTGGTGATGGTGTTGTCTCTTTCTTGGGAAAGAGAGCGAGACAACGCGTCGGAGTTTTGAGGATCAGTTCTATTTGTGGGATTTTCGTTCAAAAAGAGTAAAGTATTGTGTGTGTTCGAGTGACGCGTGCGCTCTCTTTAATTCTTATCTATGCGTAAGTAGTATCTAGTCGAGAGCGTTTTGCGTAAAATGCTCAAATCATCCTCACTTCTGTTTCTTCGCGGCTTCCTGTTTCTTTCTCTCTTTCCAACTCTGCGGACGAATTAAACTCGTCAGCGCTATCAACGCGACGGACAAGACGTGAATGAACCAATACATTCCATTCCACGCTCGGACGCTTTCCTTGAACTCGACCAAATGAAACGCCGGGGTCAAATAGAGCAAACCAAGGTGCGTCTGCGCTAAGCTAAACAGTTTCCAATATTTTACGAATCGTTCGGACATGTAGTCGCGTTGCCATTTGTACGTTTTGCGCGCGCAGTAAATGATCAACGCCGTCGAGGAGAAGAACATCCAGTACCCGGCACTGAGACCGTGCCAGATGCCGGAGACTAATTGCGTGAGAAGAAGTTCGACTAACCCAGCCTTTCGATTTTTATCACCGCTTCTGCGCACTCGGAATCGGTGGATGCGATCGTAGCAGTAATGTCGGAGCCAAATCCCGGTGCGAATGTTCCAATGCGCGGGAATTTCCGCAAACGTGTTTGCAAAATCCACACCAAACGGATGGACGTTCGTCATCGCATTCCACTCTTCCGGTCCTTCTCTGCCGGTGATTGATTTCTCCGCGTTGATCCCGTTATACGCCAACCCGCACGCGGCGGCTGAAGCGTCCGCAAACATCCACACGAAATAGTACTTATACTTCCCCGCCGCGCCCGCTACGTACACCGTCTTCAACTTTTCCCACAACGACATCATCTCCCATTCGTTTCCGTTGGAAAACACCTCTTGCAAGCTCACGATGTTGGCCAAATATAAGTGCAAACCCAAACATATCATCGCGCCTATAAATCTTTGCATCGTCAACACCATCCAAGTTCTCGGCCATCCTCTCGCGTAGTGCGTCAACTTATTCCTCGGCGAGTTCGGGTCAAAAATACCTTCCTCTCTTAACCACATTCTAAACGTTTTAAACTCCAACGTCGGTCCGGAAACCAACGTGCACGGAAACATGCACCACGCCAAATACTCCAGCGTCTTTGGCGCTTCGGAGAGTTCGTGTTCTTTCATAAAAGACGATTTCTCCTCGTCTTTTAATTCGTAATCCTCGAAGTTCATCGCGCAACTCGTCGTCTTCAAACACAGCACCATCAACAACCCGGTGATGTCAATGTTCCCTCGTTTCCACTCGCCGCCGCTATCCGCGCTGTAGTGGATGTACACCAGGTACCCGAACGACCAGAGGAACGTTACAAACCCGACGCCGATTCGTTTTCGTCTTTCGCTCTTGGTCTTCGAATCTCCCGCTTTCGTGCTGCTCGTGAGTTTAAGTAAACATAAACTCGGCAATGAAAGGTAAAACGCGTGCACGGTTGTCTTCCCGAACGTCATCAAGGAAATCATCGTTCCCGAGACGAGGCTTAACAGTGCTTTTCGTTGAAACCGAGATCCTTTTCTGTCTCCACCTTGAATCGTGCGAAACAGCACCCCGAGGGGTAATCCCGAGAACAACGCCACGGTGAAAAGAATCGTCCCGCGAGGTAATCCGGACCGTAAGGAAAGATGGTGGAGCACGTACAGGCGAAGTTTGACGATTTGTGAGACGTGCGCTTCGAGGAACTCGAGGATGTTCATCGAGATCGTCATCAACGCATCGATCATCCTCCGAGCGAGGAGGGAATACGTACTCTCCGGGGAAAGAAGTGAAGCCATTTGAGATACGTTTTATCCTCATTTTTCCCTTCATCTCAGAACACGATACGATGCATCACCGGGCGACTTTGACGACGTCGTCTTCGACGTTCGCGAGGACAAGTAGCGGTAGCAGTAGTGGGAGGCGTTTGAGACGATCAGTGCGTTCTTTTTTGGCGTTCTGTGACGGGGTAGAGGTACACCAAAAGGGAGTCTCAGGGGGGAAATTCGTATCTTTTCGAACGGGGAGACGGATGAATGCGAGCAACTTAAACGCCATCGGGAAAGGCACGAAGCGCATAACAACGCACGCAAAACAAGAAAAAGACAAACTCGCTCGCGATACCATCGATTTATCGAAACGAAAAATCGGTCCCGGAAAAGAAGCGCCGGTGAAAGTCACGTTCCTCGGCGCGAACGATTCCTCAGTCACCGTGGATTGCCCCACGGATCAGTACGTGTTAGACGCCGCGCTCGAAGCCGGATTGGAACTTCCATTTACCTGTCGAGGAGGTATCTGCGGCGCGTGCGTGGCAAAATGCGTCTCCGGAGCAACCGACCAATCGGATATCACGGACTTAGAGTTCACTTTAGACGAGGATGAACAGAAGGAAGGGTTGACGTTGTTATGCATGGCGTACCCCGTGGGCGATTGCGTCATCGAGACGCAAAGCGATTGGGGCATGCGAGTGGGCGAGTGGAAAGGCGCGACTGGGGAGATTTTAGGACGAGACCCGACCAAGTTAATGGACGATGATCCGAATAGGATTGGTTTGTAATGGTTTATTAAATAACAACACGATGTGTAAATGCTACGTCTCGCTCTCGTACCCGCGCGTTCTGTCTCGTTTTGCCTTGAAAACGTCACAATTCGGCACTCGAATTCGCTCGCAAAAACACCAACACGTCACGCGACGCATGCAGAAAAAGCACTTTTTCTCGTCGTCGTCGTAAAAGATGTGGCCCTCTCGAGGAGGCGGAGGAGGAGGAAATACGAACGCCCCGTACTCTCCGTTCGAGGATGATTCCAACGAGAAATCCTACGCCGCGAAGTTGTACACCAAGAAGAAGAAGAAGAATTACACCAACAACGGTTTACTCTTTAACGGATATAATAACAACACGAACAACAACAACAACAACAACAACAGAAAAGGAGTGAAAATTATCGGCGGTGCGTTACTCCTGATGACGATTTTGAGAGTGTTTTGGTCGTCGCGTTTGAGTGCGACGAATACTACGAATAGGACGAGTGGTTTTAGGCACGTGGATAAATACGACAGAGAAGGGAACGCGAAGTCGATGATGGACGGCGGAAACGGCGTCGTCGTCGATGGGAATAACGAGTATTACGATGTGAACAACGATTCAGACGATTCAGACGGGAAGAAGACAAAGAAGACAAAGAAGAATCTGTGGTCGCGAGCGACGAACGACGCTCCGCGCTCGTCTCGCGTATCTTCGCAAAAAGTAGCCGCGAATTTAGTCATCGATCATCTCGGTCGCGCGTTAGCGCCGATGATATCGAAATACGTGGATATAGATGAAGACGGCGCGGTGGACGCGAACGAGTTGGAACGATTCGCGGAGAGAGTCGGCGGGGTTGAAAATGTCGGGAAAGGGTTCACGAGCGCGGTTTTAGCGGCGTTGACGGCGACGTGGGGGGACGCGGAGAGCGGTGGACAGCATAATCGGCCGATTGAGAAAACGCCGTGCGCGTTGGAGTTTAATCGAGGGTTGAGTACTGGGGCGGAGTTAGAGGTGACTTCGGACGTGCAGTTTAAAGGGGTGAAGCCGTTTTGCGTCGAGGCGTGGGTGAAACCGAGCGACGCGGAAACCACTCGGAATGGGTTTCAAGGGTACGGTGGCGCGATATTCGCGAAGAAGATGAGCGACGAGATGCACCCAGACGACGACGAAACCGACGTGTTGTTAATGGACGAAGACCAGAAAAAAGGAGGGAAGAACCTCGGACGAGGCCAGTTTACGTTTGCGTTGGACGACGCCGGAGGTTTAACGTTTATGAGAGAAACCGGCTTGACGACCGCGTTACGATCGAAAAGACACTTGAAACCAAACTCCTACACGCACGTCGCCGCCTCTTACGGGTTTGGCGACGCGTCCATATTCATAAACGGCACGTTAGACGCGACGAGGAAAGAAGGCGCGATTTTACGCGGCGACGACGTGACGCCGCTCACGATTGGAATGTTGTTAGATAGAAAAGGCCGCTCGAGGTTAGGTTTCACCGGAACCATCCAAGAAGTCCGCCTGTGGAACCGACCGTGCGACAAAGAGTCCATGAAACGGTACTACGAGCGTCGATTAGTCGGATGGGAACCTGGACTCACCGCATATTGGCCCATGAACGATTGTTTCGGTAAAATTTTAGCGGAGAAGCGAGGCGAATACCGAGGACGCGTGACCGGCAGAGCCGCGTGGAGAAGAAACGGACACCATTTAATGACCGACGACGACATCGAACTGTGCAAACACCTCGCCAAAGGCGTCATCGATGAAAGCTTAGCCTGATTTTATTGAGAGAATAATGAGATTTTTGTTAGTATTACTTGACTACTTCTACTCTGTTGCTACTAACTCCTTTGACACCTTTGATGAAAAAACAGGAATTTTAAAAAAAGTTCTCTTGATATACCTACTTCTAAACCCTAATTCAATTACCCCTACACTTCTCCTTCATAATACGACGTGTCTATTCACCGCGACATACTCGCCGCGCATACGCGATGACGATGTCAATGTGAACAACAAAACGGCAACGACAGGTTGCTCCGTCCTCTCTCTTCAAGAGAGAAGAACAAGTGGGTGCCTATTAACCCTAAACCATGTAAAATCCTCCTCTATCGTCCAACGTGCGACCGAATGGATTTACGACGACCAAAAAGTAACAACAAAAAAGAGCGAGAATAAAATAATAGTGTTATTATTATTAGTTTGCGCGCGACGCTCTACTGCAATAAACTCACGCGCGCACGCCGTAGTGTCACACACACACACGACGCGTTCAAACAACAACGCGTATGAGTATTACGAAGAAGGAAAGTCAATGGGCACGTATATATTTCAAGCCGAGGTGTTTCTCTCTCTCTGTGGTATGTGGATAAGAAGACTCGATGTCTTCTTCTCTCGCCGTGCACAGACATACGCGGGAGCGCGAGTAAGCGAAACGAGTCGGCGGGCGCGAAACGCCCTCTCGCACGAGCTACGCTACCCCACAAAATAAACGAGAGAGAGAGACGAAGAAACCGGGCAGCGATTGGATGCGAGATGTGCTTTTTTTTTTAAATATTACTCGTAGTACGCGCGCGATGAGCGCGTTTGTTTACGTTAACCAACTCGGATCGCCTTTAGGTATTATCCCGTACGGATTTAACGCGACGTGCGAGGTGAAATAATGCGTCTTAATGTCCCACATGTTGGTCGCTTTTCGAAACGCCGGCATCGCGTATAACCGTTTCACGTACGCGCTGATGTTCTTATACTCGCGAATGCATTTTTTGTTCGTTTTAAAGTACACGACGTACACCTCGTCGAATCGAACTAACGTTTGGAACACCCGAACGTCGATTTCGGTGACCTCGTCGTCGCTCACCAAAAACTTCATCTTCGAACGCTCGAGAACGCTTTCCAATCTCTCCAAACCTTCGTATAACTCTTCCACGGCTTCCTCGTACGCCTCTTGCGTCCGCGCGAACCCACACTTGTAGACGCCGTTATTAATCGCGCGATACGTCCACTCGTTCATCTCGTCAATCTCTTTTCGCTTACTCTCCGGGTACAAATCTAACGTCGCGTTCTTCGCGAGCGGTTGAAACCGCGCGTTCAAATCTCGAATAATCTCGCTGCTCTCGTTGTTCACGATTCGCTTTTCAGTTTGATCGTACAAGATTGGTACCGTAAACGGACCTTTGTACGAATTGTCGTGCTCTTCGTAGAAATCTCGGATGGAATAAAACTCCGTCTTCTTCGTCTTCTTCGGGTCCTTCCTCGTGTGATACGCTTGCACCTCGAATTTCGCGCTTTCAATCCCGGACAAATGTTGAATCCATCGACAGTTCTCGTTGGGAAAAACCCACCCGGCGTGTCCATCATCTTCATCCGTATCCTCCTCGTCGTCTTTTCCTTTTTTTCTTCTCGTTTTCTGCCACGTCGGGTGCACGATGTCCACCTCGATTCCATCCTCCAATCCTTTCAGATAGAGGACGGAAAGACATCGCGTCGCCCACGGGCAGGCGTAGGAAACGATGAGTTTGTATCGGTTTTTTTCCGAAACGATATCTGAAACGCGGTCTCGGAAACTGGATTCGTTCCGCGCGAACCTGCCTTTCCGGTCGACGGCGGCGACTGCCGTGTGCCGTTCTCCGTCGTTGGTCATATTTGGTTGTGACGAACACGCCTCTCGAAAGTTTTCCAATTCATTTCAACGAACGCTTCTTCATTCTCTTTCGCGCGCGAAAGAGAGAACGAGTGACTACTTCTGCGAGAAAAACAACTTCACGATGACGACGCGCGCTGCACTTCTGAGGAGGATGACGACGACAAAAACGGCCAACACCATCACGGCCGCGCGGTATTGTTGTTCATGTTTTCTCAACGCGAACACCCATCAACATCATCACGGGAACAACAGGAAACGAAGTAAAAGAGGACGACGAACACTCGCGTCGTTTACGTCGGATACCACGACTACGACGACTACGACGAATGCACCGTTGCGAATTGTAAGCTGGAACGTCAACGGATTACGCGGAACGATGAAAAAACACCCACACTTCGTGAAAGATTTATACGAGAAGACGAGATTTGACATCTTGTGCGTGCAAGAGACAAAGATGCAAGAAGGGAACGTAGGGGAAATGGTAGCGGTAATCGAGGACGACGAGGATGAAAATGATGATGATAAGGGACCAGGAGGCCTGCATCATAATCAAAACGATCAATTAGCGGCGTACTTTTCATGTTCAACAGCGAGGAAAGGGTACTCGGGCGTGGCCATGATCACTCGTCCAGATGTGAAGTTTACGTCAAAACCGCGCGAAGGGTTTCACCAACGCGCGTTAGACGAGGCGGATTTCGAAAAGACGGAGGAAAACTTGGAGGCGTTTCATTTGTTCAATCGAGAAGGGCGGGTGATGACGTGCGAGCTCGAGAAAGCGGTGATTATAAACACGTACGTTCCGAACAGCGGCGAAGGGTTGAAACGGTTGAGGGAAAGAATCGAGGTTTGGGAGCCGGCGATGAAAGCGCACGTCTCGTGTTTGAGGGAAGATATGATGAAAGAAGAAGAAGAGAAAGCGATCGTTTGGGTGGGGGATTTCAACGTCGCGCACGAGAAGCGCGATTTATGGGGAAATTGGACGCAAAACGAAACGAGCGCCGGGTTCACGCCGGAGGAACGCCTCGCGTTTTCAAACCAACTCAAAGACTTACGTTTAACCGACTCGTTCCGATATCGACACCCAACCGCGGACGACAAGTTCACGTATTGGTCATACAGAGCCAAAAGCCGAGAGCGAAATCGCGGCTGGCGCATTGATTACGCCTTGGTCAGCGACACTATGAAAGAAAATATCAAAGACGCGTTCATCGTCTCCGACTTTCTCGGAAGCGACCATTGTCCGTTAGGCGTTGAACTTCGCGTGTGATGATGAAAATTGACGACGCGCGTTCAATAGTATTCAATCGTCTGTGTCATCATCCCGTCTTCGTCGTTCGTTCGTTCGTTAAAAGAGAGTTTCGCTCGAAAGCGATATAACGAGATGATACAGACTTAGCGTTATTATTTTGTATAGACTTATTTCATGCGTAGCCTTCTTCGCGTAGAATACACGCAGTAGTCCTCCTTTACGCAAATTTGAATTTTCCTCACTTTTGTCTGTCGTTGAAACTCCTTTTAAACGCTCTCGTTTGTCTTCTTTTCTTTCTCGCTCTTCCTTTAAGAGAGCTACGAGGACGACCAAGAAGCGATGAGAAGCGATGATGACAACGAAAAGGACACCAACGCGTCGTTTTTGTCGGGAGAGACTTTGAAAACATCGACGACGACGACGCGGAGAGATGCGTTTTTACATCGTCGGAACAAAGAGCTGTTTGTTGTTGAATGCGCGCGACGTTTTGTGAACAACGCGAAATCGACGAGTCGTGCGAACAAAGATTCTACAAAAGACGACGAGGATGCAAAGGTATCATCCATTTCGTCGTCGTCTCGAGGAGGCGGAGATGATGGCGACGACGACGATATCTTCTTCTTCGACGCGATGTATAGTTCTGTGCACGAATCGGTGCAAAGATTGCTCGAGAGCGAGACGAGAGTGCAAAGTTTGCGAAGGAAACATCATCAGAGCGCGAGTAGCAGCAGCAACGACGATACCAGCTTCAGCGGTGCGGCGTTCGCGTTGGAAACGACGACGCCACCTGTGAAAAAGAGAGGCGATGGGAAAAGGAGCATGCTTCCGCAAATCGACGACTGCGCGCAGTTTCCGAGCTTGAGTTCGTCGCCGGTTGTCGCGACGACGCCGTTGGCGAAGAAATTGGGCGGGATGAGTTTGAATGGCAGCAGTAATAACAACATAAACGGAGCGTTGCCGTCGCCGAGGAGAGTGACGCCGTCGCCCGTATCGAATGGTGGTCCCGGAAGTGTGGAACGAGCGGCTTCACCGCCGGTAGTTTCGCCTTCTTCTTCGCAACAGCAACAGCAACAGCAACAGCAACAACTTCCGAGGAGTCAAAGCGGCGGCGTCGTAGGTGCACCGAGACGGATTCAACCGTCTCTGCTCTCTGGTTCATCAAGTTCGAGTAATAGCAATACTTTCACGAATAAACAGCTGTCGCCGGTGCAGCAGCAGCAACATCAACAACAACATCAACAGAAGCGGATTCAACCAACCGCTGCAAAAAGCAACAACAACAACAACAACAACAACATTAACAACGAAGCGTCAGTCGAAACTCCTGAATATATCTTGGACTTGGCAAAAGCGTACGCGTTTGCGCTCGAGTGGTTCCATAACGGTGATATTGAAAAGTCCATCGTAGATGTTCTCAAAATGCTCTCGATTTCTCCGGATGCGTTTCCGTTTGGCGTTAGTCCGGGCAAGGAAGCAGAAGAAGAGTTTGAAATTTTCCCATCCGGCGTGTTCGTTCGTAAATTTGCCGCGCTCGTTTTAGCTAACGCCGGGACGCTTCCGTTTTCTCTCGGTCCAACAGCACTGGAGGCATTATCTGAATCTGAAGCGGTAAAAGCGCACGCGCCAATGTTGGCGCAAGAGTGCGCAAACTTTCTCTCCGCGCTCGCAGCGTCTGCAACAACCGTAACAAAAATATACGACGACGCGACACCTTCGGCTTCATCGCGAAAAAGAAACAACAAATGCGGAGAAACAGATAATGGCAGAGGGGGAGCCGTCGGTACACGCGCAGATGTAAGTTCGGTTCGTAATCCAAGCAATAAATTTGGATTAGTGTCCAGAGCGAACGCGCACGCTCGCGAGAAATGGCGCGACCAACTCGTCGCTTTGCTCTCCCCGGATGCCAAATTCAACGCGTCTTCGTTCATGGCATCGACTGGTGCAACTGGTGCGCCGCCGTCTAAATATTATCACCAGAACGCCGCGAACGCGTTCGCGAGAAAGTGCAGAGAAGTTTTCGATTCGGCAAAATCTAAAGAAGACGCCAGATGGCTCGCGGATGTTTTCGTACGAAAAATGTTGAAAAGTGCCGGCGAAGGCGAAACTGAGGAAGATATCGGAGCCGCAGTGTCGGCGGCGAAACTATCGGCGTTGCGAGAGCGTTTGATGGGTGGAGGTGGAGTCAGTACTAGTGCTGGCGCGCAACATCAAAATCCTCAACGTCATAACAACACGCACGCGAATGGAAGAAGTAGTAGTAGTTTAGGCAGAGGTAGTAATAGTATTTTAGGCGGAGGTAGAGGAGTCCATCAAGGAAGAGGAGGAGGAGGAGCGGGTGGAAGAGGTGGAGGAAGAGGGAATCACCACGTTGCACCGACACCACTCGCTTTGCATCAGCAACAAAGTAACGAAACATCCTCATCGACGACGACGACGACGACGACTACGCAAGAATCATCGTTCGCGGCAATGTTTCAGCCAGCTTTTCGACCGTACGTGTGCGTATTGGAAACGGCAGATTCCGCTCGTTTCTCCGCCGCGGTGTCTCGGTCACTCGCGGATGCGCTCAAAGCGCTCGATAACAATTACGCCGCGTCCGTGCGTAAAGGCAAAGGAGAAGATGGAGTGAGCGAAGGAGGTGAAGAAGTGGACGATATTTTGCGTTCGTTCGGGGTGAACCCGAAAGATTTCACCGCTCGCGCTCTCGCGGCAAAGTGTTGCGGCAAATTTCTTGGTCTTTTACGATTTTGCTTAGACGGTTACTCTTCGATCGTCGCTTTCGACGGATTACCTACAATAGAACTTTGCGTGGAGAGCTTGCGCATTGCAACTGCCGAAAACGAGCTCATGCTCACTCTCCCGTGGGTATCGGAGTATGTGAAATTCACGCCGTGGGAAGACACGGAAGAAGCGACTTTAGTGTTTTCTTCGAAAGGCTTCGTCGATTTAACGTCCTGGTTCCGTTCGGCTTCAAAAAGTGCAAAGCTGTGCATAGTTAATACTAGTAATGGAAGTAATGGTGCAACTGGTTCTGCGCCATCTCGGTCTCTTCGATCTGTCGAGGACGTTTCATTGATATCGGCGGTGAGCGTTCGCATGATTCGACATCTCGTTCGAGAAACGCTCCATTTCAAGGCGCCAACGACGACTGCGAAGTCGTTGGAGTACGCAAAGTTAGCTTCAACGTCGCAGTCGCATCCCGCGGGACCCGTGCCGAAAGCATTCCTCGCAAACGCTTTCGACAAAGTAAAAATTTCAGTGGAAGAGAATGACGTGCTCGCGGAGTGGGGGTCTAATTCCGCAGCGGGCGGACATGATTTTACGCCAAACGTCATCGACGATTCCTTGTTGCAAAAGTTGATTGGCGTTGACGTCGAGAGATGCATCACGGCGTTGCGAAACGACGACGCGATATCAAATCGATGGAGCCAGGAAGAAATCGAATCCATTGAGAGTCAAATTAGTACGCATCAAGCGGCGGCAATTTTACCGTCGAAGCAAGAACAAGTACGCAAAGGAGAAGACGAAGGAGACCGACACCGGGTCGTTCCAGTTCCCGTTCGAAAGATTGCGCCCGTCTCGGCGACTGCACTTTCGTCTACTTCGCCTCCTACGAAGATTACATCCACAAAAATGGCGGCGCTCGAAACGAGTCCATCGTTGCCGTCCGTACCGTCCTCGTCGACGGCGAATCCAACTCGAAGTTTACAACGCGCGTTTCTCGCGGCGAATCCTCGACACAAAAATATCGTCGACTTTACCGTCGACGCCGCGGTATTAGCTTCGGTGGACCACGCGGTCAGACACGAAATACCGAACGCGTTGAAGTGCGTCTCGGAGACGCTCGATAACGCGTGCAGACTAGCCGCGACTGTTTCCGCGGCTGAACAGAAAAGATTATTTATGAATACGAATACGGAGCACATTACGCAGAAGAAGAAAATGGCCAAACCAACGCTGGAAGATGCGTGGAGTTCGGCATTTGAGACTGCAATTGAACGCGCGACGATGTTAGCTCTTCGAGAAATTGGAGGCGTCATCGAGAAAAGAGCTGCGGACGATGCGGCGAAAAGAGCCGGCGCGGCTGCAGCCGCGTTGTTACGCGAACCCTCGGACGACGACGACGACGGCGACGACAAGAATGATGGCAAGATGAAAAAGAAGTCGAGAGCGCCTCTGTCTCCGGAAGCCTCTGCATCTGCAGCTGTCGCCAGAGATGCTGCCAGACAATCCGCCACGGAACGCTCTAGGTTATCGGCACCGTTCGAGCTTCGCAAAGCCATCGTTGATGAGGCGTCGCGAAAATTGCGCGTGGCGCTGAAAAATCTCTCGAGCGACGAACGAGGAGAAGACGGGGAAGACGAGGAGGAAGAAGAAAACAATTCGGTCGTTCAAAGAGAGAGGAAGAACACCACCCCCCCATCGGCGATGATTATCAATGCTAATGAAAAGGAGACATGCGACGAAAACGACGAAAACGACGAAAACTTAGTCGCCGACGTCCAATCAGCGGCTTTGAGCGCCATCGCGAGAGCTTTATCCGAAGCGCAAGGTTGGGCGCCAGGATCGCTCTTGGCAGTATCGCGAGAACTTGCAAACGCTCGAAACCCAGGCGACGAAGTAGGTGCCAAGGAACTCGCGAGGATGTGCGAGAACTGTTCGAATTCAATTCGTTCCGTGTTGGCGTTGGATGAGACTTGGAGAGACGCGCTATTCGCGTCGCAGCAGCAACAAAAGCAAAACGCGGCAGCAGTCTTATCTTCGTCGTCCGCTATGTCGCCATCAGACGCGGCACTCGGGCCGAACGCCTTATCGACTGCTGCGGCACTGCTCGCAAAACCGTCCGATGCGCCCGGAAAAGCGTTCAAGAAGAACGCAGAAGCTGGTCGACCGAGAGACGCGTTGGCGAGAGCCTTGTGCGCGCTCGCTCGCGCTTCCATGGCGCTCTTCTTAGCGCCTCCGCAACCGGCGCTGATTAAGCCCGACCGACACGGTGGCGTCTCTCTTTCGAGCGCGTTAGTTTCTTCTGCGGCTGCGAGCAGTGGTGCAGATAACAACAGCTCGAATAGTAACGCCGCATCGGGTGGTAACACGGACGGTACGAAGCAAAATATCGGGTGGGGCGTCTCTCGCGACGGCGTGTGCGAATCCGTTCGTTTGGCCGTCTTGAACGCCTTCGCGCTGGCGTCTCCGATTTTGGAAACTTTGGACGCCTTCGCTCCACCCGACGCGATTAGCGTCTGGAACGAAGTCTGCGGCGAACTCCTCTTCCCGAAGAACTGGATTCCAGTCTTGAGAGTGTTCCCGCATTCGCCATTCGCGCAACTTCGAATCGAAACCATCGTCTGCGACGTGTTCGCTTCGGTTCCCGACGGCAAAGCCGCGACGCTCCGTTTAAAAAAGTTTCTCGAGACGCAGTTTGCTTTCTCTTCCAGCGAAGCGCCGCTTTCGGCACCTAATAAAACGACAATCAACGCCATGGGCACCTCCCTCCTCCTCCGCTTCCTCGTCAAACTTCTCGACGCTCGAATCGAACGATACCGAGAGGAAGAAGACAAAGAAGAAGAAGACAAAGAAGAAGAAGACAAAGAAGAAGAAGAAAAAAAGGCATCCTTCTCGAGAAAAAGGGACAAACTTCGACGACTCGAAGACGAACTGAAAGGTTGGGAGAAAATTCTCCCTTCGGCGCGCTTCGTCTCTCGAGACGGCCCGAACGCTCGCGCGCCTCATTTCGCGAGTAAGATCGAACGAAGGATTTTCGAGTTTTCGAAAATTATTCTTTCTTTGAAAGAGTGAGTCCTCCTCTTCTCCTTCTTCTCTGATGAAACCATCGTTGTCATCGTCATCATCCTCAGCATCCTCTTTTGTCGATGAAAATGTTCGTTGAAATAAAAATGTGAGTAAAGGAGAAAAATCGCCTCAAAAAGGTGACGTGTCATATCTACTAACTAATCTTTACCACAAATATGTTTACCACGACTACTACTTCGACCACACCAATCACCACGCAAAAGAGGACGACTCGTGAGCGAAACAATCGCGCTGTCGTCGTGACGAAATCGTTTTGGAAGAAAGAAGCGCCGCCTCCTCCGCCTCCGCCTCCGGCAAAGAAGAAAGGATTGTTTGGGAATTTCCAAAAGCCATCGGGTGATGTTTCCCCGGCTCAAGGAAAGACCAACACCGTGAAAGACGTGGAATACGCGTACGAAGAGACCAAGACGGAAGCGTACGCGAGAATCCGGAAACAACGAGCTTTGAAAAAAGCCGAGTTCGAAGCGCGCGAGAAAGGCGGCTTCTCGCAAGCGCTGTTTAAAGTCACCAGAGCGTTAGATTTCCAAGAAGATATCGCAGCTGACAGAGGCTTGTTGAGCGCGGCCAAGAGGATGAGGAAAGGCGAGTCGATGTCGACGGAGCAATACGGCGCGTTACGCAGGAAGGTTGGAGGGACGAAAGGAGGGTTTTTTGGGGAGTCCGTGGACGTGAAAGGTGAATATACCGATAGCGGGTGGACGAAGCGAGACGAGGACACGACGACGAGCGAGGTTGCGTACGCGCCTTTGCTCGGATTAGTTCTCGCGGGCGTCGTGGCGACGCTCGTTTTGGTCGTGCAACAAGTGCCGTAGTAGGATGATGATGATGATACTTTTCGTAGTGTTGTTGCGTGCTATTTATATCTGTACTAGTACTATCTATCTATCTATCTTTCTAAATTCATCTCTTAAAGTAGTGCTTTTTATATTCGTCCGAGTTGTACCAGTTCGCGACGCTGGCAACACCCTCTTCCAAAGAAATTTTGGCCTCGAAATCGAGAAGATCCTTCGCTTTGGTCACATCCGCGAACGTTCCGCCGACGTCGCCGGGTCTTCTCGGTTCGACGATGATTTTGATATCGTCGTCTGATTCAGACGATGTTTTCGACGATGCTTTAAGCTCCTCAGATGCGGCTTTTTGCACCGAACTCACGAGCCGTCTTAAAGTCACCGCTTCGCCTCTCGAAACGTTGACCGTTTCGCACGTCGACCCGTTTTCCCTCCACAGCGCACTCTCGATACCCGAACACACGTCTGACACGTGACAGTAATCTCTCCAACTCTCGTCACCGTCGCCAAACATCGTCAGTTTCTTTTCGCGATTTTCATCGTCTAACAACGTTTGCATGAAGCGAGTAATCGCCATATCCGGTCGTCCGTAATTCCCAAAACAGGTGAATATTCTCGTTATCGTTATTTTCCTCTCAATCTCCGTAAACGCTCGCGCGTAACTCCTCACCACCGCCTCGGCTGCAATTTTTGAGAGCGCGTACGGACTTTGCGGCATAGACTTCCCGTCGTCGCCCATGATCCCTTCATCTTCTCTCGATGGTTTTTTTCTCTCAAAATTATCCCCATACGTCGCGCCACTACTCAAGAACACAAAGTTCGCTTCAGAGCGCTTCGCGAGTTCAATCATAATCGCCGTCGTTTCAACGTTCGCTCGAAACGCCAGGGAAGGGTCCTCGAGCGTATCTTTCACGCCCGAATACGCCGCGCAATGGATAATGCCATCGATCGTTTTACATACGTTTGAATCATCCTCTGCATCAAAATCATTGTCCTTTGTCTTCTTCATCTTTCGCAACTCTCTTTCAATCATCGAAAGCTCAATTCCGAGCGAGATATCTCGATCGATGAATACAAACCTTCTCTTCCCAATGTGCATCAATCGATTCAAATTCGCTCTCTTATCTTCCTTTTTGTACGGACCTTTCTCCACGTCCAGAACGTCGATGCCAATAATAATCACGCTTTCGTGCACATCATCATCCTGGCTTCTGTTATTTCTTCTTTCGAGCAGATGAGAGACGAGATTGGACCCGATGAATCCTAAACATCCCGTTACCACAACAACTGTTTCCCCGAAATTCCTCTGCCCGGTCTCTTTCTCATCCTCGGAAGCAGCGAAAGCAAAAGCACTGAAGCGAGGACATCGTTCGCGTCTTTTTCTTTCCCCGCACGCGGAGGAGCGCTGAGTATCACCGCCGAAACGCAAAACACCCGGACTCAAAGGAATGCATTTGGAATGCATTTTAGGGGAAAAATTCGTCACTTCCCCTACTTTGCGCTTAATGTTATGAAGAGAATGACGACCAGAAATGGAAGACAAAGAAGGTATTTCTCGGTGATGGTGGTGCTCGTGGTGACGTGCCTTCTCTGTCGCGGAGAGTTGCTTCGAAACGAGGAGGAAAAGGAGGAGGAAAAGGTGGTAAACATCATCGGCGCGAAATCGGCAACTCGTCGTTCCTTACTCGCGAGCAGCGCTTTGATGACATCCGGGAACGGAATACACGACACGAATACCACGCGCTTTCCTTCGACCAAAAGAGTAAAACGAAGGCGGATGAGAGAATACGAAAACGACGACAACTACCGATGGGGCCCTGTCGCGAGAGAGCGCGATGATGAGAGAGATAAAGAAGGGAAATTGGAAGCTTTGAGGGAAGATATTCGCCTGGAGACGAAGAAGTTGGAAATCGCTCTGAAAGAAGAGCGAATACTGTTTTCCTCAAATGATGAAGAAGCGTGGAGAAAACAAAAGGAAACGAACCAACGAGATGAACAAGAAGTGCAAGAACATGGAGGAGGTATTGAAAAGTGGCCACTTTTGAAACAACACGAGGAAATGTTCGAGAGGTTCTGCGGCGGCGAGGGAAGCGAGAGCGGCGCTGGATCGATGCGAGAGGCGATGGGAAAGTTACGGAAACAGGCGGAGTCGTACGACGAATCAGATTCAAACGGGAACTTGGTGATATTTGAGGCGTATAATCCGTTCTGGAACGGGTTTGGGAATAACATGAGGCGATGGTTGAACTTATTTGTGGTGGCGTCCAGATTTGACTCGTTCGCTTCGTATTTCGATTTCGGCGCGTGCGGGATGGAGGAGTACGGGAGAAACGCGGAGAACGACGGCGTCGAAGGAAAAACGTTTTATCGACGCGGGAAAGATGGGCAATCTGCGTGTCAGTTTGACCCCGGGATGTTTTTCAAAGGCGACGGTTTCGATTGGCAGTGGACGCCGAAACGGGCGAATGAAAATCCAGAACGGTTAAGTCTGGCGAGCGTGACGAGAAACGCGACGATTTTGTGCGAAGAAGACGTGAGCGACGACGTGAGAGATTGTAAATTGTACGACGATAAGGATTTGGACCATCGACGAAGACTTTACGACAACGGTGACGACGCAACGTATGTGGTGAAACCGTTGGCGAGTTCTGGTCGAATGTCGAGAGAAGAGATTGATCGAGCGGAAGGCGCCGAGGCAAAAATTAAAGCCGCCAACGCCGATTGGCTCAGAGAGTGGTTCAAAGAGGAAGTCGCACGCGACGTGGATCGAAAAGGAGTTCGGGTGAAACTCACCATACACGACGTGTTTGTCATGCAACGCGAAGGAGAAGTACTTTTTAACGTCTATGGCATCGACGGGGACGAGCCTCCGCCAGATTTAGGCGACCCGGAGTTGCCGAAAGCGTGCTACAATCGACATTTTTTCCGGCCTCGAGAACACGTAAAAGAGGCGATCGAGGAGGTGTTTGAGAAATCTTCTTCAAACGGCGGCGGGGACATGAAAAAGTGGCGCTCGTGCGCGGCGATTCATTTAAGGACTGGGTTTGCCGATCACCAAGCGCAATGGGTGGCAAAGTATCGTATGCTCTCTGAAAACAAACGCAAGGAGTTGGAGGCAAAGTACCCGTGTCGTTCGACCGCCGGCGGGAGCGAGAGAACCGCCGAGCGATTCGTGGACGCTTTGGACGAAACCTTTCGCAAGTGCGAACCGGATTACTCAAACGAACGAATATGCACGCTGTGGCACCAGAAAAATGAAATCACGAAGCACGTGAATTTGGATATTGAAAACGAGAGCAACGTATTGAACGGGCGGCTGAAAACGTTCGATGTCGTTCAGGATTGTTGCGGCAGTTCCTTTCGCGAGCCGGACGTTGCGGACGCGATGGAACGTTGCGGATTTGTTCCGGAAGGGATGTATCCAGAGTTGGAAGTGAAGAAGAAAAATGATGATTTTTCGTCAACCAGTCCAGTGAGAGCAGCGCTTACCTGCGCGTTGCGCGCGTCCAAATTTCACTTAGAGTCTCTCGTCGAGGAGGACAACGACAATTCAGACGACGACGATTCAGACGACGAAGCGTTTGGCGTCTTCCTTTTAGGGGATTCGCCAACCTTCATCAAAGCCGTTCCAAAATTACCAAACATCGGTAAATATTTCGCGCATCAACAAGATCCAGACACAGTTGGCGTCACCATGGGAGATAGCGATTGTTCTGGAACCTCCTGCGTCGTTCGAAAAAAGGGTGAGAAACATTTGAGTTGGATGCGTTCCGTCGTCGACGCCTACGTCGCGAGTTTATGCGAGGTGACCGTACAGCTTCCCGGGAGTAGTTTTGCCAACGGCGCTATTCACCAACTTCGCGCGCCTGGAAGGAACCGAACGTCGTCGGCTTTTCTGTGGAGTGGCGAAGTCGTCTTGGGACAGCACTTAGCGACCCGAGACGAAACGACGAACGAGATTGCGAGAGAGACAAAAATCGGGTACGACGGGAACCTCGAAAATTACGTCGCGCTCGGCGCCGCGCATTGTAAAACAATAGATTGAGATTTAGAGAACTGATGAAAGTAGAGGTCAAATAGAAACATAACATAGCGTAAAAGTTAGATATATAATCATACAGATAGCAACAACAACTTAAAAAAAAACCTTCCTCCTAATCGATTGATTCCAAATCGCGATACGCAAACTCCCCCGCATTCTCTTCGTCCAACTCCTCGTCCTCGATTCTTCGATCCGGCAGACGCCCGATGGTAAAATCGTGCACCATCCTTTTCGGCGGACGTTTCGTGCTTTTCACCATGTACATCTTCGCGTCGTCGTTTTCTTTACCTTTTCGACGAACGGCAACTAAAGGCATATCCATGGCTCGTTCCGCGAGAGATGATGGAGTCATCGCCAGCGGATTCGCTTCGTCTTCGTCGTCGTCTAAAACGAACGTTTTCAACGCCTCTTCCAATTTCAATCGGTCTTCCTCTCCGTCTTTGCTTCCCCCTCCTTTCTCGTCTAAAAAATACCTCGCGTTCTCCGGGTACGTCAAATACTTCTCCCCTTTCATCGTTTTCCCTCGCCTGTCTAACTCTTTAATGCGTTTCTGGACGTCTTTACCTCCGATTAAATCCGCGACTTGGTCTCCGCAATCGATTTCGGCGTAAATTTTCGCCAAAGCGTGTTCGATGTCCTCCAACTCCCTTACGTGTTTATTCCGTTCGGAAACTTCGGTTTTATACCCGTGGTGTTTCGACGAAGACGTGGACGCGTACTCCTCGTAATCGACTTGCAAGTGCGCGTACATCTTGGTCGTTTACGTCGTCGGTCAAAGTGATCAGAGAATTGGAGTTTCTTTTTGTGGCATTTTGAAAAAAAAGCGTTTTCGTATTTATTAGTACAAATTATACAATGTACATACTACGCGTAAGAAGAGTAATCTTTAATCTCTCTCTCTCTCTAATTTCCTCTCTACTTCCGCGACTGTTTCTACGATCCGTCTGGCTTTCAGTTCAACTTCCCCCCACTCTTCGAGCGGGTCGCTCAAACGCGTGATGGCGCCGCCGGCGCCGATTTTCATTTCGCCGTCTTTATACGTGACCGAACGAATGACCACGTTCGCGTCGAAGGCTTTGTTGCGACAGGACCAAAAGCCGACGCTCCCGGAGTACATCTCGCGGGGTTCTTCGTTTTCGAGTTCGTGTATGATTTGCGTGGTTCTGTATTTCGGCGCGCCAGTCATGGAGCCGGGAGGAAAGGCGAACTGAAACGCGCGAATGGGCGAAAGCCTTTTGTCGTTGTCGTCGGCGTTGCCTTCTGCATGATTTTCACCAGAGGACGTCGACGGTAACGTCCCGACCACCGTCGAGACGAGTTGGTGTACCGTTCGATAACTCTCAATCTTTAACAAACCCGGTACTTTCACCGTGCCCACCTCACACGCCAAGGACAAATCGTTTCGCAAGAGATCCACAATCATCAAATTTTCCGCGTTGTCCTTCACGGACGTTTGTAAATCGCGCGCAGCTTTGACGTCTTCTGCACACCCGAGCGGTTCCACGCGCGCGATGGTTCCTTTAATAGGTTTCGCTTCCAAATTGCCATTTTGGTCGCACCGTAAAAATCGTTCGGGCGAGGCGCAGCACACGTACATGTCCGAAAAATGCGCCTTCTCTTCGCCCGCGCCGTTTGAAAAGTCAAAAAAAGCCGCATACGGCGCTGGATTGCGTTCGCGCAAAGCGTAATACAACTCTCGATACAGGTGACGGGTTTGTTTGTATGCACCCACATCTCTGCGCGTTAACGCATTCGTCAGACAAACTTCGTACGTGTGTCCGTCTAAAATGCGTTCTTGCGACGTTTTAATTTTCTCCATGTACTCCTCTTTATCGTCGCGCCATTTGAATCCAATAGACTCTGCTAACTGCGTGCAGTTTTGAGTCACCACCGTCTTTTTCGGCATCTCGTCGGCGACGTGTTTCACTTTATTCAGAAGGCTCCGATTAATATCTAGAGTTGTGGTCGCGAGCCATTCCAACGCCTCGAAGAGATCCTCCGTTTCCGGTCCATCTTCGGTGAGCGTCATCGCGTACACCATCTTCTTCTCGTGGTCGACGACAACCGCTTGGTCTACGAAATATAACGCCGCTTTCACCATAGTATTACTATTACTCGACGAGTCGTTTGCAAAGAAAATGGGCGAATCGCACTCCTCGCGCGTTTCGTACGACAGCGAACCAACGAAGCCGCACGCGAAAAGCAACGCCTCTGGTAGCCCTTTCACGCTTTCCCCATCCTTCACCGCGTTCACCTCGTCCACGATGCACGTGGCAAAATTCTCTTCGGAGACGTTAAATCTCTTCAACTCTTCGTCCATGTATTCTAGAATGCTGCCGTTTCCTCCGTGATGATAAATTTTCACGATTTCGTCTTGGTTATTCATGACGACCAGTTTGCCGTTCATTCGCGCTTCTACGCGTCGCCACAGAGGACCACCTTGGCACCCCATGACACTAAATCGCCCTCGCGGCGTGTCGTTGTCGCCGTTGCTGTCGTTAGTACCACTACTACCGTCTGCGGTAGCAGAATCCAGCCAAAATGCATTTTTCTTATCGCTAAATAACGTCCTGAACACATCTTCAGAGCGCGTGGGCGAATCGAGAAGCGAAACTTCCCGGGCGTGTAATCTGTACGCGCTTTTCTTCTGTTTCTTGTTACTACTTTTGTTGCTACTCTTCTTATCCTGTGTCTCCCTCGAAGCGTTTACGAGCTTCATCAAGACAGTCTTCCGTTCCTCGCTTATTGTTGTTGTTGTTTCATTCCCTTCTTCTTCCTCTTCCATCTCGCCTCTCTTCTCTTTCCAATAGGCGTCCGCGATGTCCATGAAATTCTTCACGATTGTTTTCCCGTGCGGCTCGGTACAAATAGACTCCGGGTGAAACTGAACGCCGTATTGCGGATACACCTTATGCCTCAGCGCCATCACCGTCCCTTCTTCCTCTCCTCCTCCTCCTCCTCCTCCGTTTTCTTTCTCGCTCTCGACGACATCCGCCCACGCCAACGCCACGAGCTCTTCTTCTCCTCTCACTTCCTTCTCCGCCTCCTTCCTTTTCCCAGGGAACAACGCCTCGAGCGAGTGATACCTCGTCGCCTTGAACACCCTCGGCACGCCCTTAAACAACAACCCTCCTCGACGACTTTCTTCTTTGTCTTCTTCTTCCTTAACTGTCACCTCGGACACTTCCCCGTGCTTCGGATGTCTCGCGCGGACGACATCCCACCCGTATCGAAACGCGATCGCTTGGAACCCAAAACAGACGCCAAATATTGGCACTCCTCGAACGAGTTCGTCTTTTGCATTTAACAACGCATCCACGACGCCCGAATCGCAAATGCCGCTCGACGGCGTCCCCGGCCCCGGGGAGATGACGATTCGGTCGATTAAGTGCTCCTTCACGAGAAACCGAATATCTGAGACAGAAATGGCGTCGTTCCTTACCGTCAGAGGAAGAGAACTATTATCTTGACACTCGGCGATGACGTGCGCGAGAATGTTCGAGTACGAGTCGTAATTGTCGATGAGTAACGTCCGAGAGTGGTGCTGTTTGTCATCATCGAGACGAGAACAGTTGGCGGCTTTCCCGTCGTTGGGGAAGTCATCCGTTATGGTGTCGACGCTTTTAAAGCCGCTCATACCGTTTCACGAAGACAGATGATCCGCGCTCTGATTAGCACCGCCACTGCCCTCTCTCAAACTGTGTTTCGTGATGATTTTGCATCCTACACGCGCGATACAGAGCCCGCGAAAGCGCACTCGTAGTAATGCGGTTTGTTGCTTTATCCAATCTTCAAAGTTTTTCCTCATTAGAGAGAACTCTCTTTACCTCTCTCTCTGAGTCGCGATACCGAAGCAATTCTCTCCTCCTTTTGCGCCTCCTCATCGTCTCGACGCGCACGACGAGGACACCCACCATTTACAGAGAACGCGCGGCGTCGTAAAAGTCCTCGCTTTTCTCCTCATCAGAACAGACACACCATGGGTGTTTCCCCAACTCCGACGAGTCAAAACGTCGGCGAAAAACTCATATGGATTGCCATCTATTCGCTCTGCTCGTCCTCCATGCTCGTGGTGAACAAACTCGCAGTCGCGGCGATCCCGTTACCGACGGTCGTTTCCGGCGCGCAGCTCGTGTCGAGCGCGATCGTGCCTCTTTTGATGCAACTGTGCGGGTACTCGGTGATTGGAAAAATGACCTACGCGAGGTCTCTCCCGTACGTGGTGTATACTTCCATGTTCGCCGCTGGGTTGTTTGCGAACATGAAAGCGTTACTGCTGACAAACGTCGGGGCGGTGATTGCGGCGAGGTGCTGTTTGCCTCTCATTGTTTCAGTGATTGAGTATTTCTTCATGGGGAGAAGTTGGCCGAATAAACGATCGATGGTTTCGCTGGTGCGTGTTTGGTGTTGGTGTTGTTCTTTCTCGCGCTCGATTTTTCTTCTCCTCAATCTTCTGTTCTTTCGGTCGTTGACACTCAGCTCTTCTCTGTTTCTTCTGAAACAACGTTATTACATTAATAGGGTGGCGTCGTCTTCTTCGCTTACTTGTACGTTTCCCAAGACTCCGGTATCGCCGTCGAAGGTTCCGAAGGGTTCGTCTGGCTCTTCATCTGGTGGATGCTTTTGGCGTTACAGATGACGTATGGAAAATGGATGACCAGCGCGATTGAGATGACCCAATGGGAGCGAGTGTTTTATACGAACGCGTTTGCGGTGCCTCCGAATATGTTGATTTGGTATTTTAGCGACGATTCGAGTCCGGCGAAAGCGCACGTGATGGACCGTTTGGACTCGTACCAGAAGAACATGTTGTTGTTGTCGTGCGTCATTGGGGTGTGTATTTCGTACAGTGGGTGGCGGTGTAGAACGGTAGTCACGGCGACGACGTTTACGTTAGTTGGGGTGGTGAATAAGATGGCCACGATTGCGTTTACGATGATTGTGTGGCCGAAAGAGACGACGTTTGCGAAAGTCGTCGTGTTGATTTTTTGCGTGTTGTTCGGTTTGTTGTATCAGGAGGCGCCGATGAAGGCGAGAAAGGAAGGGATGATAGAGGGAGGGAAAAGCGCGACGGAGAGTAACATCGTGAGCATCAGGTCACCTAGACACGTGCACGCAAAGTGATAGATTATATATTTGTTGTTGTACTTTTACTACTACTTTTTGCTTTTTTATCGCCGTTTTCTTCGGAGGCAAACGCAGCTTTCCTCTCTCTGTCTCTGTCTCTGTCTCTCTCTCTCTCTGTGTGTGTGTATGTGCGTGTCTTTTATTAAAGCAAAGTAATCTTCTTCTTTCAACAACAAAACTTTATTATATTGTACTAAATGTCTTTTTTTTATTCCTCGGGCTGCGGATTTTGGCTCTCGTCCATATCGCTCGTCCAAAGCGTCAAGTTATCTCTCAACAATTGCATAATGAGCGTGGAATCCTTATAACTCTCCTCTCCTAACGTGTCCAATTCAGAAATGGCTTGATCAAACGCTTTTTTAGCCATTTGACACGCGCGTTCCGGCGCGTTTAAGATTTCGTAATAAAACACGGAAAAGTTCAACGCTAAACCGAGTCGAATCGGGTGCGTGCTCGCCAACTCGGCTTCCGCCGTCGCCTCCGCGGCTTTATATGCCAACAACGTTTGTTCCGCGGCTTCTTTTCGCTCCGCCCCACCTTTAAACTCCGCCAAATATCGCCAATAATCACCCTTCATTTTCTTATAAAACACCTTCGACTCTCCATCCGCGCACCCATCCTCCAAATGCTCTTTAATCAAATCCAATATCCTGCCGCAAATCGTCGTCAACTCTTCCTCCACGTTTGCTTTATAATCTCTTATTAACTTACACGTTTCCGAATTCGCGCCCGATTTACTCTCTTCTTTCGTTTCAATTGATGACATGATTCTCCACGACGCTCTTCGCGCGCCGATGACGTTTTTATACGCCACCGACAACAAGTTTCGCTCCTCCACGGAGAGTTGCTCGTTCGCTCCCGTTTTTGAGGCGACCTCGGACATGTACTCCATCATTTCATCGTATCTGTGTTAAAATATTTCCAAAGAAAGAAAGAGAGAGAGAGAGAGAGAGAGAGAGAAAATGCGTCAGCCTTTCGTGCTTTAAGCAAACGAGGAGAGAGAGAGAGAACAAGGAGAGGAATAAAAAATGTATCATCCCTCGCGAAACGCGCGAAAGAAGGTTTTGTGTTGGTTCACACGTGGCCTTTATTCATCGCCTTTTCGGCAGAAAAAAGAAAAAACTCTCTTTCCTCTCGCTTTTCGGTCGCTTTGACAGACATCTCTCTCATCACCATCGGGTTGTTTCAATATTCCCTCTTCTTACGCGCGCGAGAACACAAAGCCGGCGCTTCCGAAAAAAAAACGCGCGCGAACGCGGTTTCGACACACGGAAAACGAGTTCTCTCGCGCGAAATTGCACTCGCGCGCGCCGCGTTCCGTTCGCGTTTCCCTCTTTTACTCTCAAAAACAAAATCAAACACACGCTAACTCTCCGCATCATCGGATGAAAAGTCGTTACGCGAGTTGACTTTTTGTCTCTCTCCGTAAAAGAAAAAAAAAAGATGAAAACGCGAAATCAAAATCGTCGCTCGAAATCCACCCTCAAAAACCAACGCGCGACGCGTAAAAGCGCACAAAAGACGTACCTCTCCGCTTGCTCGGCCAGTTTCGCCTTGAACACGAGATCGTCGCGTTCCATTTTGACTCTGTGTGATGCGTTTGTGTGTATATTTCGTTAAAGCGCGAACGATGTGATTTTAGTCTTTATTATATGAGCTGGAATCGAGCGAAAGTACAACTGAAGAGAGTTCGCGCAAAAAAAAGACAAAAAAACTTTACTCTTGTGTGTTTTCAAAGCAAAATTTTGAAGGAAAAAATTCAAAATCACTCTCGTCTCACTTTCTTTTGTTTTTAACACATTAAAAACAGACTCGTACATACCACACAAAAGAGAAAAAGATGACGACAGAAGAGAAGACGAAAGAAGAAGAAGAAATCGTCCCGACGAAAACCGCAGGCAAAATCTTATTCTGCGGATGCACGGATTTCAAGAACGTCGGACGGACGAAACAAATCGACGAATCGGTGTTTGCGAACGTGAACGTCCCTTCGAAAATTTCCACGTTTGAGAATGAAAATGATTTGGAGTTTACATTCATCGCGTCCGGTTCCGCGGCGGCACACAACGTGGCCATCGATACGAAAGGGAGGTTATGGGCGTGGGGGAGGAACGAGAACGGGCAGTTAGGGACCGGGGATAAAGATAACAGGAACGCGCCGAGTGTGGTGAAAGGGATTCACTTTGGCGAGAATGCAGACGGCGAGGGCGAGGAGGCGGTGAAAATCGTTTGGGCGGCGTGCGGGAAGAACCACACGATTGCGATAGATTCAGAAGGTGGTTTTTACGCGTGCGGGTCGAATAAGTCTGGCCAACTCGGGGTTCCCATCACGTGGTCGAGGCAGAAGAAGAACGTGGACGACGAACGCGTGGAGTTTGTGAAGAGCGCGAGCGCGACGCAGGCGAAGTTCGTGAAAGCCACGTGCGGGGTGGATTTTACCGTGTTGACCGACGCGGATGGGAAGATGTGGTCGTTTGGATGCCCACAATACGGACAGCTAGGCCACGGGGACGATCACGAGTACAACATGAAGGAAGGCACGGTGAAGTTGGCGTACGAGCCGCAACCGACGCCGAAGATGATTAGGAGCGGAGATTTGAACGCGGAGAAGGATTATAAAGTCGTCAAAGTGTGCTGCGGACACAATCACGTGGCGTGCTTTTGCGAGGACGGGAAACTTTACACGTGGGGGAACGGTGGTTACGGCAGGTTAGGCCATCGCGTGCAAAAAGACGAGTTTTCACCGAAAATGGTAGAAGTTCAAGGGGGCGATAGAAACTTGATCCCGAAAGACGCCATTTTGGCGTGCGGGAGTACCGCGACGCACTTTTCCGCGTGCATGGGCCAGTTATACGCGTTCGGAAAGTTGAAAGTGAGCGGCGATAACACGATGTACCCAATGCCGCAGATGGATTTACAAGGTTGGGTGTTGAGAGATTTCGCGAGTGGCGCGGTGACCTTCGCGACGTGCCAAGACGAGATGACCGTGACGTGGGGCGCCGGCGGGTACGGCGAATTAGGCTACGGGCCAGAAGGAAAAAAATCGAGCGCGTGCCCGGATGTGGTGCCGTCATTGCAAGGGAAGAGAACGATTATGGTCGCGTGTGGATTAGGACAGACGCTGTTTTTGGTGAAGAGCGAAGACGTGAAGGAAGGCGTGCCGGTGTTCGAGCCGTTGCCGGAGACGAAAGGCGGAGAGAAGAAGAAACAAGGCGCGCATTTGATCAAACCAGGGGGTGCGAAGAAAGCGAAGAAGTAATCGCCACCGCGCGTGTTGATGTGTCGTCTCACGTGTGTGCGTGTGTCTGTGTATGTGTGTGTGCGTCATCATTATATAAAATGGACCAATTATTATTTTAATTAAAAATTTTATGAAGTCAGTTGAAATAAACACAAACCCGTGGTCTACGCACGGACTTTTTACCAATAATATAAAACGTCATCAGTATAGTAAATAACCACACATACGCACGCGCAAACGCGTTCATTCGTTCGATGCATTTAACTCAAACCCATGATTTGTTCGGTTTCCGTGTCGACGCTAATCTCGTAATACGCCGGTCTGGTCGGTAACCCCGGGATGGTAGGGAACGCGCCGACGAGCGGTACTAAAAAGCCAGCCCCGGCGGATAATCGCAAGTCACCAATCGGTAACGTGAATCCAGCCGGCGCGCCTTTCATGTTCGCGTCGTGCGAGAACGAGTATTGCGTCTTGGCCATGCACACCGGCAAGTGGCCGAAACCTTGTTCCGTGAACAAAGCAATCTTCTCTTTCGCTTGCTCGGAAAACTCCACCCCGCCGGCTCTGTAGTATTCCTTCGCGATGTGTTCCACTTTCTCTTCGATACTCATGTCTTCCGTGCTGTAACCGAGCTTAAACTCGCTCGCGCTCGCGTTTTCCTCGCACACTCTCGTGACAGCTTTGCCCAACTCGGTGGCGCCCAACCCGCCTTCGGCGTGGTGCGTGCAAATTTCAACTGCAGACGCGCCCGCCGCTAACGCAGCTTGTCTAATCGCTTCGTGTTCCGCCGGCGTATCCGTCGGGAACGCGTTAATCGCAATAACCACTGGAATTCCAAACGATCTCGTGTTTTCGATGTGTCTGGTCAAGTTCGAGCACCCGTCTTTGACCATGTTCACGTTTTCTTCCAAGTACGCGAAATCGAGCGGCTTACCCGCTTGTACCGCCGGCCCGCCGCCGTGGCATTTCAACGCACGAACCGTGGCAACAATAACCGCACAGTTTGGTTTAAGCCCTGAGGATCGGCACTTTAAGTTGACAAACTTTTCCAAACCAATATCGGCGCCAAAACCGGCTTCCGTGACCACGAATCCGTCTTTACCGACCATCGACAACGCAATCTTATCGGCGATAACGGAGGAGTTCCCAGTCGCGATGTTCGCGAACGGACCAGCGTGAATCAACACCGGCGTTCCTTCCAAAGTTTGCATCATCGTCGGTTTAATCGCTTCCAACATCAACGCCGTGACCGCACCAGTGACGCCCAAATCGTCGCAGTTCACCGCCTCGCCCGATTTGCTCGTTCCGACAATCATCTTCCCGAACCTCTCGTCCATATCTTCCAAGCTCGTGCACATGGCCAACACCGCCATAACTTCCGAGGCGACCGTGATATCAAACCCGGTTTGTCTCGTTTGGCCTTTCTCCGTCGGCGACTCACCAATCGTTATTTGTCTTAAAAATCGATCGTTCATATCGACGACTCTTCTCCACGTGACTTTATCGGCGTCCAAATCCAATCGAACAAATTTCGATCGTTCCTTTTCCGACCATTCGTCCGGGTTGGTCTTCTCAATACCTAAACGTTTCAATCGTCTGGTCATGTTTCTGGCAATCTTTCTCTCGCCTTTCTTGTTTGGCGGAAACAACCTCTTAAACAAAGCCTCGTCGCTTTGCGTGTTTTCGTGAAACATCCTCGTATCCACCGCGGCGGCAATCAAGTTCGTCGCGATACCTATCGCGTGAATGTCTCCGGTCAAATGCATGTTCATTTCTTCCATGGGGATGACCTGAGAGTACCCGCCTCCAGCGGCACCGCCTTTGATACCAAAAGTCGGACCCATCGACGGCTGTCGAATGCACGCCACGGCGAATTTCTCCAAATGCGCGCCCAACGCTTGCACCAATCCAATCGTCGTCGTCGACTTCCCTTCCCCCAACGGCGTCGGCGTAATCCCAGCAACGACCACGTAGTGTCCTTTATTCTCTTCCGTCATTTTCTTTGAGATCTTATCGGAAATTTTCGCCTTGTAATGCCCGTACGGCTCGTATTCCTCCATGGAAACTTTACACTGCTCCAACACGTGAGAGATGCGAAGAGGCGTCGCGGCTTGCGCCACCTCGATATCCGACGGCACCGGTTTCACGATGTTCTCCAGCTTCTTCCCGGGTAAACTCATACTTGCCGTTGCTTTCGTGGTCACAGAACTAAAACTTCTTCTTAAAACGCCCGAAACTCTCCGCGTCGACGACGATGAAAACGACTTTGGATACGATGAGATTTTCGCGATTTTAAACACCACTTGTTGCGCGCTCATTCGACGGACAACAGAAAAGGGGAGTAAAGGAACGCGCGCGGGTTGTTGTTGTTGTGTGTGTGTGCGTGTGTATATGTGTATATATATATAAACCGCAAGAACCGCGCAGAGAAAGAAGTACGTGTCTTCTGTTTGTGTGAGGATTAGTTCAGTGGATAAATTGGAAAAACAAGTCTCTCGGTTGCCCAAAAAGGACCTCTCGAAAGGACAAAGGATGGCTCAAGGAAGTACACTCGAAATGAACACGTCTCTCGCTCTCTTTCTCTCTTTCTCTCTCTTTGTCTCCCCAAAAAACTTATTATTCAGCTTATGATTTCGAAATTTATATCTCCACTCGTATTCGCGCGAGCGTTTCAATTTTTCTTATATTGCAACATCTTATTGATATATTGCAACATTAATATTGCTCCGTAGTGTCCGTCGTCGTTCTCGTGACTAAAGGATGACGACGGAACCACCCAAGCTGGAGAGGAAGCTCACCAGAAGCGATAACTTCGGGAATAAATATCTCAAAGCGGTATCCTTACCCGTCGCGTGGTACGATTTCGACACCTTGAATCCGAACACCGTCCATCACGAGAAGCCGTTGAAGCTGACGTTGATTCTCATTCACATCGTCGGCCTCGCGGCGTTTGTCGGGCAGTGCGCGTATCATTACCTGGACACGATAAAGGAAACAACCGTTACGGCGAAGGATGTGGACGGCGTGTCCGGTTGGTCGTGTAAAACGCTCGTGCCGGATCCTATTTATAGTTTGAACATGTCGTATAACGAGTGCGTGAACGAACACTACGTGAAGCCGACGGTGGAGAACTTGGTGAGATACGGCTTATTCGGACCGTTGGTATTTTCGGGCTTCGACGGTGGTCAGCCCGAAGATTCATACGACGGTCCCTGGAATATGAGTACTGGGTTGAGATGGTCAATCAACACGATGACTCTGTATCACAAACCGTTCCCGAATCTTTCCGACGTCGTCTATACGTACCCGTCGACGTGTATCGTTCCGTTTTACGCAGGGTACGAAAAAACTGAAAAATTCAATCCTGAAGATGGGTACACGTCACCGCTGGAAATGCCTCTCTCAGAGGCATACAAACGAGGCTACGATTTTTTTAACGGCTACGGGTTCATCGGTTTAGGAAACAAAGAACCGGAATTCGATGATACGTGCAACGTCAATCAACCCTGGAATTGCGGAAAGTACGTTACTTTTCATCCGTCGAGCGAGACTGATTATGTCGCTCAGTGCAATGGTACCATTTCTGAGGAGGAGCAAGCGGACCTTTTCGCCAACGGCACCTACGCGTTTCCGCACGTTTTCGCGCAAGAGTTGAAGTGGAGCGCACCGGCGAACGCTCAACCGTACGTCGAAGAAGGCAAAGGAGATTACTTCGTCGTGTACAAACCAAAAACGGTGGGCATCACGCCGCTCTATCCGAAGACAACGACTCTTGAATTAGTCACGAACACGGCAAGTCCGAGAACTGCGACGACGTTTTTTGGCAAAGAGCGATGCAACTTTTACGAAAAACAAATCGCCGTCGAGGCCTTTGAATACATTTTTTCGTGGCCGAATTGTCATCCGTGTTCCATCTTCAAGCAAAATTCGCCCTTCTTCTGCGAACGCGACGTCCAAAAAACGTGGCTCAACATATTCGCCCTGAGCATTTCGAACACGCTGTTCGTGATGGGTATCATGATAACTTGGGCGCCGTTGCTTCTTCGAGTCTTTCTCGGGAAGTACGGATGATGTATATGCTCGTATTTAATTGACATTTATACTTTTAAAAGTTGTACCATTCTGTTTACATATCTCCATAAAAAAGCGCATCACCCACACGCAATTATACTAAAGAGAAAGGACGCTCTGTATACACATGGTGGAGAGAAAAGAAGAAAAAGAGAGGAGGACGACGACGCCAAAAACGTTGTCGAACGCGAGAGTCGCGTTCGACGTCTCTTTGTTTTCGTGCGAGCGGTTTTTACGATCGAAACGCGTGCGAGCGCGGTTCGTTACGCCTTCTCCGAATGCTCTTACGAATGCGAGTGGTTTTGTCAGCGATGATGACGATGCCAACGATAAGCAAAACAAGAAAAACAAAAACAACAACGACGAGAAGAGGAGCATGGATGATGAAAGAGCGATCGCGTTCGTGGACGAGAGTTCGGGGGATAGTTTACGCAACGGCGTCGGGTTGAGCGCGTTTTTGGATTTGACGGGATGTTCGAACGTGGTGGATATGACGCCGACGGAAGAATTTTCGATGAAGGACGTGCGCTCGATACGAACCGGGGAGCGCGTGGCACCGACGGCACCGCTGGTGTTTTTTATAGGGACGACGCTCGCGGAGAGTGGGGAGAAGATTGTGAGAATATGCGGCGAACGACCGGAAGCGTCGATGGTGACGGTGTTGGTGTCGACGTGTAAGGAAACGCAACACGCGGGCGCGAGAGAGGTGAGAGAGGCGTTTGATTTGTGCGTGAAAGACGTGGAGAGGTTGATTTTAGAGAAAATTGGTGGTAATGGTGATGGTGGTACGAATAATAATAACGCGAGCGGAATTGGAGAAGGAGAGGAACAACAACAGAAACCGGCTGAATCAAAAGAAGAAGAAGACGATTGGGACGAAGATTGGGGCGACGACGACTGGGAAGATAAACAGAAGGAGAAAGCATCTGCGGCGTTGGAAAATACGATTTTAGCAACGGTGTCTCAGAAAGTAGTCATTCAGTTCTTCCCGGGTACGATCATTGCACCGTTAGGACCTTCGGCGTTTCGATTTCCCACGTCGTCCGCGGTCGGCGAGTTTGCGCTCGATTACTTCGGGGTTGAAAGGTCGACGTCATCGGAACTCGATGGTAAAGAAACTTCCAGTTCGAAGAATAAGAATAAACAAACCTTCTCGCGCGCACAAAAACTGTCCATTATTGGCTCGCAACTAGACGCTTTCATCACCCACGGCTTAGGTTTCGATGATGAAGATCGCGTCGATTTCTACGCGCTCGGTCCGATTGCAAAGAATATAGCGCGAGATTGCGTGGATAGGAAAGACCAGAAGATTCCGAACGAAGACGATGAACTCGATACGTTAGCAGTATTAGGCGATAATGCGTACGAAACGATCGATGAAAAGTTGAGACAAAGCAAGAAAACGTGTTGCGTGATGTTGGTGGACCGAGCGATGGATCTCGCGAGCGCCTCCGCGGTATTCACAGATTCCTTCTACGGACGTATCGATGAAGTCGCGTCTACGAACGGAGCGTTTTCTTCGCTCGACGCTGAGAAACAGGTGAGTGACGAGACCGCGCATCGCGCTTTAGAAGAAGAACTGTCGAGGATGTCGTTTCGCGACGCGTGTAGGAAAGTTTCGAGATTACTCTCAGAAGCGGCGAGAAGTGACGGCGTACACGTCGAAAGTGTAATCGCAAACGCAGATGCGCAGACGTCGAATAAAAACGTTAATAATGACATCACGTCCGCGAGGTTACACGCTCTGCGACAGGTAATATTAGATAGCGTAGGTAGTAGTGATGGTAGTCATAGTCATCAGTGGACGTTACGACTGGCGTCGGTCTGCGCGGCTGCTTTGGAACTCGAAGAAGGATCAGAAACGTCAGATGCAATTGGAAATGTGCGAACGCTCTCGGCGACTGCACACGCGTTTGGTTCTTCAGGTGTTGCTGCTGAACTCATCAGTGCTTTATCTGGGAAGAGAAAACAAGTGTGTGGCGTTTCGTGCGCGCGAGCGTTTGCGTACGTGGCTTGCGGCATGACGCTCGCCGGAGAAGCCGTCTCTCGAGAATCCAGCGCAGATGCTGCGATGCATCAAATGGACGTGAGCGATAGCGCATTATTCATGAATGGTAATAATGACGGCGAAATATTTACGAGAAAAGATGCAAAAGCAATCGAAGAAGCTTTGAAATGTGCGATTTGTGAATGTGTCTGGAACGGCGACGATAGGAATAGCGAAAACGTCACTTTCCTCGGGAAGGAATTATACGACGCAATCTCCGAAGCTCGAGGGTATAAAAAAGAAGGAGATGAAGATGCATCGCGTGACGAAGGGAAGGAGAAAGAGAAAGAGAAAGAGAAAGAGAGTGATGATGAAGAAGATGGTTGGGGTAACGACGACGACGGTTGGAGCGTGGACGACGACCCTCTTTTAGTACACCCGCCGCCATCGTTAAAGACACCTCGAGTTGAACTTCCGGATGACGTTCGATTATTCCTGGACGATTTTGTTCAAGATAAAGCGCTATTCACGAGTACGTGCGAACTCATAGTCTCTTCTCGTGTCATATGCAGGGAAAAAACTTCAACATCAGGGGAAGGTATGATGAATAACGCTACCGTATCCATTCCGTTGAAGCACTCCCGAGGTTCACTCATCGAGAACGATGGTGCATTCACCTCTCTCGTTGCCGATATCGCATCGCGTGTCGCGTCATCGAACGATACTTCGGGGTGTTGCAAAGATGCCGAACGTATCACGGCATCTGGATCCATCGGAACACTCCTCGCCTCGGCGACGTCCACCGCCGGTGGGTTCGTCAAAGGTTTTGGCTCTGGGCTCGGTAGACTCGCGGGTAACGTGCTCGATAAAGTTTCCAGCACGGTTTCGAACAGTAGAAAACCGAGTGACTGCGATTGTTTCGTTTTATTCGTCGTAGGGGGCGTATTTAAGGATGAAATTATGGCGGCAAAAAATGCATGGAGAGAAAACGGTGGTGAAGCGAGCGGGCGGTTACTCCTAGTCGGCGGCACGAACGTGCTTTCCCATCGCTCAAATTCGGTTTTTTGAAGTTAAAGCATAGCATAGCATAGCCAAATGGTATCATATATAATAACAGTATCATATTTCTCTAGATATATCTTCGTACGCGCGAATGGCTGCATCCGAGAGTGGGAGCACGAACTCGCTGTTCGACCACGCCATATCGTCCGGTAACCATCCTTTGAATATATCGCCGACATCATCTTGAGATGAACGACCGCCATAGATGCGATCACCGTCAAATTGAATCGGGTTCAAGCCACTGCGCAATCCACCGCGTTCATTTATTCGACCAGAATCGAGCATGAAGTCTAACCAAGCATCGATACCTGGGGACGATGACGGCGCGCTGTTCGGTACGGACGAAGTGTATCCTCCGCCCTCATTCAACACCGGGCGTACAAACACGTCGCAGTGTAAAGCCGTTCCAGACGGTGGAAATACCGGTTTCACCAGCGATGAGCGACGACACAAGGCTAAAACATCGTCGCTAGCACCAAAAGCGACGGATATATCACCGTTTTGTAACGCCCGGAGATACGTTTCGTCATCTGATACCTTGATTTTTGCGCGCAGTCGTCGCAAAGCGTCTCTCTGAGACCGTTCGTTATCGATAGTTTTCGGATTGATTGTATTACGAGGATCGCCCATTTTCAAAGCCGCGGAGAGAACTTCTCTCGGCGCATCCGCACACCCTACGAACGTTTTGTTCCCAAAGCGTGGATCGAAAACGTCCGTCCAATCGGTAATCGCCTCGACGCCTCTGGGAAGTTTATCCGCTCTGTATGCCAGCAATGTTGCCGTAACTCTGTACGGCACCGCGAACAGTCTTCCGTTGGGATCCGTGCTGCGCACAATGTCACCAGTTCTGTAATCACGAAAACACAAATTCTTATATACATCTGGCAATGCTCGAAACCACCGCTCTTTACCGGTGATCTCAAACGGAAGAATGAGCTTCTCACGAATCGCCGCTTTCAAATACGCATCGCCGAGCGTAGCTAACGTCGCAGTCGCGGCCGTTTTCGATAGTTTTTTCTTACCTTTCTTATCTCTCTGATCGCTGCTATTCCTATTTCTGCTATTCTTGCTACTCTCCTCCTCGGCGTAATCGTTTCCGTTCCCTCCTTCTTCTAGTATCGCCCGCCCTCTCCTCAAATCCTGAAACGACTTCGCCAACGACGCCGACGCCGAGTGTTCCAACTTCAACCTAGGCGACGCCTGCGTCTCCTTAAAGTCTTCGAAAACGTTCGGTGGAATCGTCCCTCGCAACACGTTCACTCTCAGCGGAACGTCAAACTTAAACGCTCGCTTCGTCAAGCCCGGCGCACCCCACTCGATGTCCTGCGGCGTCGCTCCCGCTCTTGCCGGAAAGCAAAAGTACGAGAGCGAACTGCTACTACTCGCAACAGCAACGAACAACGCGGCAGAAGACGATGATGACATAGCCGCCCGCCGACCAATTAAAGATGAACTTCCTTTTCCTCCTTTGTCTTCTTTGAGCGCAAAAGCATCGTCATCTCTCGCAGCATTTTTACTCAAATCAACGTCCTCTGCTCTCCCGTTTACGTTTACGCCGTGGGAAAACAAAGACTCTTGGAAACAAAAACTCTGCCTCGTCGTTCGTCCTTTTCGTCGTCGTCTGTTTTGATGAAACACCTTCGCGAGAGGAAGTGAAGACGACACAGACGAATTTGGCGACGGTTGATTGGAAACGCCACGACCGGAAACGCCTCGACGTCGCGAAAGCTTAGAAAAAGCTTCACACGACGACGACGACGACGAAAACGAGATGGGCATTTTCTTTGTCTTCTCGGCGAGAGAGACTCTCACCACCAAAACACCCACAGTTCGAAAGGAGTAAGGGACTTCCAAAGCCTTACAAATGGGGAAAATCCTTCGCGAGGAATTCTTCATTTATTCGACGCTCAACCTGCGCACCTGTTTCTCTGCACGCGCACGCGAACACGCTCACCTTTTGCACACTCAGCACACTCAGCACTATGACGAGTACTACGATGTTGTTCTCGCGAGGAGCGCAAATGACGACGACGACGTTCGCCTCTCATCATCAAAACAAGAACACCTTTAAAAGCGGGAAGTCCTCATCCATCGTCACCCGCCGTCGAGGTTCTACGTCTTCGTTTACGTCGCAAAAGTTGGCCCGAAAGTCGAGGAGGACGTTGAAGGTGAACGCGTCGTCGTCCTCATCAGTCGAAAAGCTTCGATTCTTATCCCCCCAGGAAGTGAAGCAAGTGAGAGAGGAGTTCGGGACGCCGGTGTACGTGTACGATTTACAAACGCTGAAAAACCAAGCCGAGAGCGCGAAAGCGTTTCCGAACGCGTACGGGTTGACGGTGAGATACGCGATGAAAGCGAGCCCGAACGGGTCGATTTTGAAGACGTTTTTGAACGAAGGGTTACACATCGACGCGAGTTCTGGGTACGAAGTCGAGAGAGCGGTGAAGGCTGGGTTTACGTACGACCAGATTTCGCTCTCGACGCAGGACTTTCCGGATTTCTTCGATCGGCTCGTCGAGAAAGGATTGAAAGTGAACGCGTGTTCGTTGTCGCAGTTGGAGAAGTTCGGGGAGAAGTTTCCAGGGAAAGAAATTGGTTTGCGATTTAACCCTGGGTTAGGAAGCGGTGGGACCGGGAAGACGAACGTCGGTGGACCGTCCTCGTCGTTTGGGATTTGGTACGAGTTGTTACCGAAGTGCCAAGAACTCGTGGCCAAGTATAATTTGAAAGTCGAAAGGATTCACACGCACATCGGGTCTGGAAGCGACCCAGCCGTGTGGCAAAAAGTCAGTGGGATGAGTTTAGATTTGTGCGAAAAGTTCCCGGACGTTGTGTCGTTGAATTTAGGCGGTGGGTATAAAGTTGGACGCATGTCGGGTGAGAAATCGACCGATTTGAGCCTCATCGGCGAACCGGTGAAAGTGGCGTTTCAAGAATTCGCGAACAGAACCGGACGAGAATTGAAATTAGAAATCGAACCGGGAACTTTCTTACTCGCCAACTCGTGCTCGGTCGTTTCCACCGCTCAAGATATCGTCGAAACCGGCACGAGCGAAGGGCACACGTTCATCAAGCTCGATTGCGGCATGACGGAAGTCCTCCGTCCGTCCTTATACGGCGCGCAGCATCCGTTAATCAACGTCACCAGCCAAGGTGAACTTGCATCCAAAACGAAAAAATACGTCGTCGTCGGTCACTGCTGCGAAAGTGGCGACTTGATGACCCCGGCCCCGGATGAGCCGGAAACGATAAGCGAACGCGAATTGGGAGAAATCAACATCGGCGATTTGGTCGTCATCGAAGGTTCCGGCGCGTACTGCGCCGGCATGAGCAGTAAGAACTACAACACCTTCCCGGAAGCGCCAGAGGTGATGAAAACGAATGAGGGTGAGTTTAAGGTGATTAGAAAGAGGCAAACCGTGGACCAGATTTTGGCCAACGAGGTTATGATTTAATAATACTAATACTACTACTTTCATCCCCTTAAGAAGATATCATCCACGTCGTCATATTAAAACTCCTCCATAAAACAACACATAAATACCCGCGCAAAAGAATCCGATTAATACCACGCGCAACAGCACAAAAACCAGAACAAAAAGTAATAATATCTCATCATGACCTTCTCCTCCATTCTCGCGAGCAGCAGCAATACCAGCAGCGCATTGGCTGCGCGCAGAAAGTACCAGGGGGCGAATTCTTCCCGAACGCAAAGATTAATGGCGACGACGAGGATATCAACGAGAAGAACAACCTCACCTTTTGTTCAAAGTTCCTACCAAACTCTGGAACAAACCCTCTCCAAAATAAAAGATTTACCACCTTCGGAGCGTCCAGAGGCGCTTCGCATGGCCGAACAACCCGTGAAATCACTCCTGAACGAAATGAAAGAAAACGAAACGATTTCCAAGTGGAACTCTCTTGGAAAAATCCAAAGCGAAAACGTCTTCCCGCGAGCGTTTACGGAAGTCGGCTTGACCGACGTGGACGCGAAAATCGGCACCCCGAACAACGATGCGGATTTTAACTTCATCGTTACGGTAACCGTGACGACGTCTCTGTTAGCGGTGATCATTGGGGTGACTTTACCCGGGGATTGGGGCGCGTTTGGGAGTTATCTGATGGGCGGCGTTTCGCTCGTCGTTTTAGCCGTCGGGAGTACGGCGCCTGGTTTACTTAAAGTTGGCGTAGACACCGTTTCGAGACTCAACCCGGAATACATGGAAAGAATCGTCAAACACGAAGCCGCGCATTTCTTGATAGCTTACCTCTCGGGTATTCCCGTATCCAGCTACTCCTTGGGGTTGATGGAGATGCACGTGGAACTCTTGGAGGCGAAGATCGAGAAAAAGTTAGTCGGTAAAGCGGGCGTCATTACAACGGAAGAAATGGAAGCGTTAGCCGTCGTCGCCATGTCTGGCGTCGCCGCCGAGGCGAAATATTTCGAAAAAGTCGCCGGGCAAGAGGCGGACTTGTTCTCGTTGCAAAAAGCGATGAACAAAACGGAACCTAAACTCGGCGCTCAAAAAGAACAATCCGTCACGCGGTGGGCGGTGTACAAAGCCGCGAGAATCATCACCGATAACGAGAAATCGTACGAGCAGTTATGCCAAGCCATGAAAGAGGGTAAATCAGTCGCCGAGTGCGTTAAAGCCATCGAGAGTGTTTAATGTAGTATATCGACCATGAAGTTGTTATGTAATAGTATTTCCCGCAAAACGTCACTAAATATGACGACAAGAATAATGCGCTCGATGACGACGACGACGACGTCCTCGTCCTCGTCGCGAAGAGTAACTAAAATCTCCTCGCCGTCATCGTCTTCCTTTTCTCGCAGAAGAGCGTTGCTTTTTGGGAGTTCGGCGGCGTTTCTGCGCGCATCTTTGCGCGCTGACGCTTTGGATAACGACGACGACGATTCAGACGAGAATGAGAAAGAAAAACGAGCTTTACAAATCATCCTCGCCAGCACAGACGACGCCTTAGATTTGAGCCTACCTCGAAACACGAAAGGGTGCGACTTATACGAGCGGTCAAAAGAAGTGGACGACGCCGTGGAGACTTTAGTCAACTTGAAACGAAACGGGAAGAAAATGAGTTTGTCAAACGGCAAAGCGGATGGTGTGTGGGAGGTGTTTTACGCGCCGCACATCGAACGATTGAGCAGACCTATAGGAGTGAAAGCGAAACCGCTGAGATACACGATAGAGAAGAATAGAATCGTGAGCGATGTTTCGCTGACGACGAACAAACCGTTCGAGACGCAAAGTTGGTGGTGCGCGAGCGGGAGTTTGAAGGAGTCCGCCAGCGAGAAGGAGGAGGTGTCGTTAAAGTTTACGGACTTTTGGGTGTCGTTAGGGGCAGAGTTACCGACGACGTCTCCAAACGAGACGGGAGAAGCGGACGCGTTTGATAAGATGGTTCAGAAATTGGGAACGGTTGGATTCATCGAACAGTTGGGTGCGTTTCCGGTGTTGTATTATAGCGACGACGTGTGCGTCTTTAGATTTCCGCCTTTGCAATCGAACATCGCGGCGAGAAGGGTAGCCAAACTCTCGGATTGGGAGGAAGAGGAACTGGAAGAGGACAATAGCTTAGATACACACCGGAGTTTTCTAAATGCTAGTTAGTATAAAAATCTATGTATTTCTATTTCCACTCCCGCTTCTTCTTCGCTCCTTCGCGAACGCTCTTGGAAAGCGCGACCAACGCAAATGCTGCGAATCCTAGTTTGAAAACGACTTCTTTAAACGCCTTTTGTTCCTCCTCCGATCGTTCCGCGACTATCGCTTTCGAACACGCCTTTCGTTGGCGGCGGTTGCTGTTGGCGGGCCGTTTTCGCTGCTGCTGCTGCTGCTGCGCGTCTCTCCGCCGCCTGAGCCTGTACGATAAAATATTTTGAGCGAAGATGATCGGAGAAAGAAATAAGCGACGCACCATTGTTGTTCGACGTTCATCCGCGGCATTCTTTTCGCTCGCGAGAAGGTCTTTTGCGCTCGTGGCGACCGACGACGGCGATTTCTTATCGCCGGTGGCAGCTTTCATGTTCTCTTCCTCCGCCGCTAACAACGCCGACGCGGACGCTTTCTTCTTCGTCTTTAACGCCTTCTTTCTTTCCGCTTCTTTCTTCTTCTTCTTCTCCTCGAAGTCTTTCTCCTTCTCTTCTCGTTTTAGTTCCATTTCTGGCGTGAGCATAGAAGGAACGTCGCACCGCGATTCCCAATCAAACGCGTCCGGGTACTTGAAATACACTCTCCGAAACGCGTCTCTCGTTTCGCCGTCTTTTGCGACGAGATACGCGGTTTTACCACGCCACGGAACGGAAGGATCAACAGCAGCACCATCATCACCAGTTTGAGGATTCAAACACGCGGATTCAAGCATTTGCGTCAACGCGTCAACGTCGCCAGTTCGCGAAGCCTTATGGAGTTCTGGTTCCGGAGTCTCCACGATTTTCTTCGCTTTCGCGGCTTGCTGTTGCTCGTATTCTAATTGCTTTTGCATTTCTAAATCTACTTTACTTTTACTCTCCGTCGTCGTTTTCCTCGTTTTTTTCACTTCTTTCTTCTTCTTTTCGACGATTTCAATCCCGGTCGTGGTCACCGAGAGCAACTTCGCGATGGTTCGTTTCGTTTCGTTCAATGTCGGTCGAGCGGTCATAAACGGCGTTTTCCTCACGCGCGGGTCCTTTTTACTCAAAATATTATTATCGAATAACGTTCGCGCGTCTGTTTTTGAAACGGAGATGAATATCCTCGCGGCTTCCTGTTCGTATGTATATGTACGTAATAGCGCGATACCGCGAGAGAATACATTAAAAGTCGTCAGTTTTTTTCTCAAACGATACAATCGAATAATACGATAGAAGATAAACAAAGATAAAAAGAGTAGTATTTTCTTCCGTCAGAACTCATAATTATACTTCCATCATCGCGAAAGGCGTTCGGAAAGCGAGCTTAATCGCCGCGAAATGTTTCGCCTTAAAAAAAGCGCGCGTTACGTTTAAAACGCGCGCTCTCCGGTGTAGTTGTATCCATCACCCGGAAAAAAAAGTACCAACTCTTCGCAAACGACGAGAAAGAAGAAAATAAAATCGAAGAAAAAACGCACGTTCAAATACTCCTCTTTCCAATTCTCCATCGCGTTTGTCACGTCTCTCACCAAAGACATTTCGTTTTGGCGTCGCATGGAACTCCCCGCGCTCTTAATCGTCTTCCCGCCTTGATCCTTCACGCTTTGCCTCCCTCCGGCTTTCGCGCGAACGACGTACCGATGAAACGTTTTCGATTTCAAAACAGACTCGGTCGAAGCGATCGTCGCGTTCGCACTCTGTCCGTGAAACACTTTCCTCGCGTCAAACGCCGCCGCGGCAAAGTGTCCTCCTCTCGCTAAAATAACTACCCACGGCTTTTCTCGATCTCGCCGTAAATTTTGCATCGCCTCGGCCACCGTCTGATTGGCCTCCGCCGATGCCGCGTTCCCTTTAAAGTCCACATCATCCGGTAGCAAAATCGCTCTGTACATCGCGAAACACTTCTTCTCCTCCCCTTCTTCTTGAAACACAATCTTCGCGCCACTCTCGGATGTCTTCTCCGTCGCCGCGACTTCGTACTCTTTCTTCTCCTTTCTTTTCATCATCCGCTTCTCCTTCGCTCGAACAGCGTCGTGCATGAAATCACCTTCATTTTCACCCTCACCGTCGCTGCTCGAAACATCCTCATCCTCATCATCACTACTGCTGCTCAAATCATCCTCTCCGCTTCCACTGATGGACTCTTCTCCGTCGCTTTCTTTAGTACTTTTCTCGCGCGCTCGCGGGTCAAATTTTTCCTTAAATTCGACTTCCGAAAGCTCTCGTTTCCCCTCCAGTTGCCGCTTCCGATTGTACCGATACAGATCGCCTTTCATTTCCCGATGCCACTCCTGAGGGGACGAGAAACCGAGATCTTTCCATAAATTGACGTTCCCTTTCCTCTGTTGTTGCTTTTGTTGCGCAGCGATGTTCGCGTTCGCATCTTTATCGTCTTCTTCGGGAAGCGTTTGATCTCCTCCGTTAGGGGAATCGGCGACGAGAATGGTCGCGCTATCGAGCGCGATTTTAGAGATTTTCAACGTATTCGAGAGATCAAAGACGTCCATTATGTACGCGCGTGCGTTTAGTAAGTACTGCTAAGTTTGCAAATCGTGGTCATTTTGTTTTCTATAATCTACTGTGCGTTTGCGCTTCTTCTTCTTATTTTAGTGAGGGATTGGACAAAGCTTTGAGGTGCCACAAACAACTCGAAGGTCAGGTCTCGTCCTCGGTCTCATCTAAAGCCTTCTCAATCTCCCTCATCAACTCCTCGAACGTCGGCGTAAAGAAATGCCCACCTTCCGGAAACTCCACGCACTTCGCGTCCAAGTTTTTCGCGAACCTTCTCTGCACATCAATCGGGACCAGGTGATCTCTCGCGCCGGCGAAGCACACGCGGAACTGAGTATTCTCCTGTATTTTGCGGTAGTCCCACGGGGTATCGAAATAGCCGGATGCTCTTTCTGTCGCATCGCCGAGGTCATCGTCGTACCCAGCGCAGACGCATATGCCTTTGACTTTGTATTTCTCCGCGTATCTGGCGCACGCGACTGCGCCGGAGCTGTGGCCGATGAGGATGGAATGTTCGTCCGCTGCGAGTTCATCGCGCACGAACGGGAGCCAGATGGACTGTCGACTGAAGAGAAATTGGGAACAAAAGGTCAGCAAATGCAGGCAACACATACACGCGCTCGAATCAGTTTTAACGCGTCATCATCAAAAAAGGAGAGAATAATAAGTAATTCAAAGAAATACCATAAGTGTGGATCGGGGAAGTCTCTTAAATCCAGCGTAAACCTCTCGCGCAAGTGTGCATCCGTTCGTATTTTTGTCTCCAACCACCCGTAGAAATTGGATTCTTTCACCGGACAACATCCCATGCCAGGGAGTAATATGAGTTTAACTTTCTTTTTCATTTTGTCGTTAATGTTGTTCGAGGAAATTTGGTGTCGCGTGGCGGCGATGGTGTTCGCGCCTGCGCTCATTTCATTTAATAGGTATTCCTACGGTTAAGTTAAATGGAAATGCCGAACTTCAATGCACAGTCATATTTAAATAATACGCCAAAGATATTTTACATCAAACCACGCATACGCGACATTCTTTATCCTCGCTTCGGCGGTGGATTTTGAAAAATGACAAATACCGACGACGAGTATGCCGACGACGACAAGAAAGAAGACGCTGACTTTCACGGCGAGGAAAAGAAGACGTCCTCCTCTCGTAGGGGAATGAGCAAATCACCTTCGATGGTGAAACGATTCTTCACCTTTACAAGTTTGTCTTTAACTCCGGGACGAGGACAAAATGATGCGAAGGAAAACAATGATAATGAAAAGAATAAAAGAAAGTGCCTCTTCGTGCACGGCTGACGGTCAAACGCGCGCGTGAGCAAAGAACACGCGAAGCATTTGAATTTAGATACCAAATTTCAATAGATACACCTAATCAAGGGGACAAAACATTCCAACGAAGCGTCGGATGAACTCACGGAAGGGATGTTTTTAGGTCCCTGGTTTTCGTGGGTCGACGATATCAATAACGATGATATTGATGGGAAGAGTAAAGAGGAGGATCTGGTAAAAGCGTTAAGATACGTGGTGAAATTCGTGAGAAAACACGGGCCGTACGCCAGCGCGGTTGGATTTTCGCAAGGCGGAGCGATCCGCCTCCGTAACCGTCGCCGACGTCGCCAACTGCGCGACGCTGAGAGACTTGGTCTCCGCGCTCGAGAAAAACCGTGCAGTCGCCGAAAGTGCGGCTGGCGTTGGCGCTCGTAATGATCTTTAATATATAATATATAACGAAAAGTATAACATTTCTCTCCTTTCTGTTAAAGTCTCTTCTTCTGTTCATCAAAACGCCTTTTTTTTCTCCACTTTATCGTCTGAAAAAAATGAAGAAAAAGCGCAATCTCCTTTCTCAGATGACGACCGAGCAAATCGTGCAACGCGCGATCAAAAAGTTCGCACAGAACAACAACGCGGTTGGATGTTCCGAGTGTAAGAAACACGGCGGCCACGGATGGTAAATGATGTAACCTTTCGCGCGTTTTCGTACGTTTTTTTCTAATTGATTGAAGTGACATTCGGGATCATCATGTGATTTGAAGTTTTTCCGATTAAAAAGCAAAAGTCTGACCGCGTTTTCATTCCTCCTCTCTTTTCTCCTCAGTCGAAACTGCGACCCAGTTTTAGCGAAGGCTGGACTGTCGAAGCGATCGATGACCGCTCGGTTGGGAAAAACAGCCGAAGAAATCAGAAAGTTAGATTATTGCCGCGAAGGCTTGAGAAGAATGAGAAGAGGAGAGACCAAGAAATATAAAAGAAGAAAAGAAAAAGAAGAAGGTGAAGAAGAAGAAGAAGCAAAGAAGAAGAAGAAGAAGGAAAAGAAGACCATGATGATACAAACGACAACGGCAAGCAGCTCGAGCACGAGCACGTGCTGCATCGTAGACGCGGCGATGGAGCGAGCGAATTCCTCAAAAGCGCTCGTCGCGAAGGTAGTCGCGAAAGAAGAGGAGAAGAGCAAGATACGAGGGGAAGGAGAAGAAGAAGAAACAGATACCCCGATCGTGGTAGACGAGGCAAGGGAAAACGCCGCGATGGCGTTGATATTGATAGCGATGAGAGGATGATGAAACGTGTGGATAAACACAGAGATAGATGTCTTTTATTAAAGCCGATTATAAGCCAGCCAGCGAGCCTCTCAGTCAGTCTTAATATATTCGAAAACGCATTTTTTTCCAAAAACAGACAAAAAAAAACTCTTAAAAATCTCCCTGGTTTGCGATACAACGACACGCACACTTTACGCCTCTGGGTTTGGCTTGCATCCGCGTTTGAAATACGAACACCCTTCATTTACCAATATGGTTCTCACTCGAGTCGAGTGTTACTTCGACACTCCGAACGGTACTGCCGGGAAAATCAACCACCTGGATCTGGATTTGCGCGAACACGATTCGCCCTCGGAAGTGAAGAAACAAATCGCGATCTTGACCGACGTGCCGTATAAAAATCTGAAACTTCGCTTGAACATGGATTACGGCTTGACTGCGTTTGATACGAGGAATCGAGATATCAAAGTCGGCACGTGCGGGGTGAGCGTGAGTTGCGATAACCCGGACATGTTGGATTATAAGAATCGAAATTCGGTCGGGAAAGCGGTACACGAGCTCCCAGATTTTAAGCCCGAAATGCTGGACGATTCGTTCGATTGGCAACAGAAGAGTAAGCCGGAATGGTTGGTACGATCGAAGAAGTCTTACAACCGCGCGTAGTGGTAAGAACACAGATATACTTATTTATTATTAATTCATTCCTTTATTATTGTTATTAAAATTGATATACTCATAGTATATTATATAATGAAAAGGTTGTTATTAAGCCATGCACGCTTGCAACGCCGCCTGTTTTTGCGGATCTAACGCGGAAAAAGCCGCCGCTAACGCATCTCCAGGCATCGTGCTTTGCATTTGTACTAAAGTATTCTTCATTGCCATCGCCGTTTCTTGATCGCACAATCGAACTTTATCGCTACTGGATGCCGTGGGCATAACTTCGGCAAAAATCAAAATCGCTCTCGCTAAGTTCTCGTTGTTTTCTCCCAACAAGTAAGATTTATACGTGTCGTTTTGTAACAATCTCGCGAGCTGCGCGTGAACGGCTCTCGCTTCGATCGCATCTTCGGTGAGTGGCAAGCACGCTAAGAAGGACGGAAAAATTGATTTCGCGTCGATGCTTTGCGTTTGGTGTTCGCAGAGTTTACCTAAAGCGGAGACGGCGTTCTCCGTCGCCGTGATGTTTTCGTCCTCCCGCGCTGCTGGATCTTGAATGACCGCAGCGAGCGCTTGTAACGCACCCGGAACGTACGGAGTGAAGTTTTGGCCCATAGTTTGACCCATCAATCCGAGCCTGTTTTGAAAGGAAAGGAAAAACGTTGTGGGTCAGTCGCGTAAAAAAAAAAGAGTCGTCGATTCTTCCGCGAAAAAAAGCAAACACAAAATACGTATAATACGAAAAAACAGAGATTCAGTACTAATATGCGTCAGGGCGTTAAAGCGGATTTATCGTCAGCACGAGTATCCATCGCGCGTACGAATAGCGCAGGCCATCCCCGTGAATCAAGAAGGGGAATCCATAGGTATCGTCACTCGCATTTTGTTGAAGCTTGTTTTTTTTCTATATACGTATACGCGCGCGCGCCCGATATGTAGAACGAACAAAAAAGAAAACGAAAGACAAACAGAACACATAACAGATAAAAAGAGACGAATCTCTCGTTATACAGAAAAAAAACTTACCCATACACGCTGGCTTGACGCACGTCCGAATCCGCATCCGCGCTCCCTCTGACGCACGCGTCTGCAAACCCTGGTAAATATTTCATCGTCGCGCCGCCTTCGCTCGCGTGTTCGAACACGTCGTCGAAGATGCAAATCGCGATGCGTCGTTCCTCGGCGGACCTTTCTGGTGCAAACATCGGCGCAATCTTCGATTGCAACAACGGTTCGATGTCGGCTAAAATGTTCGACTTAAAACTCTTCAGCAAAGTGCCGATGCATTCGGCAAACTGGTCAAACACCTCGTCTTCGGCGGCTTGTTCATCCTCCAACGCTTCCATCTCTTCTTCGTCGAAATCTTCCGTACTCGCGCGTTTGTTTCTTTCCGCGCGTCGCTCTAACGACTCCGTCAAAATTTCTTCAAACGTTTCGAGCATTTTTGGGATGAACTCTCTCACGAGCTCGCCTGATTCCCCGGCGCACTCGGCCAAAGCTTCCAACATAACCGCTTGAATCTCCACCTCGGGTTCTTTCCCTAACGCGGAAATCAACGGCGGGACGACGTAGTTGATAATTTGCTTCAACCAATCGAGAGTGCATTCCGGCCCAGATCTCTTTTCCACGCACCTTTTCGCGGCTCGGATGATATCTGCCAAAGACGCCACCGCCGCTCTTCTCACGTCTTCGTGGAAATAAAACTCGAGCAACGGGACCATAATTTCGCACACCGGCTGAATGTACGGCAAGAAACCTTCCTTCAACTCGTCCAAGTAGCAGCACAACATAGAACACGCCGTCGATTTTTCTTCCAGAATACTCGTTCGAATGGACACTCTTTTATCGCCAAACTCTAAATGTTCCAAATCGTCGTCTTCGTCGTCGTCCTCGTTTTGGTCGTCGGCGTCGTCGATGTTGACCACCGTCACGTCTGGTTTCAACTGCGCCGATTGTAACAACGGCGGCATAACCGTCGATAAATACGGGATAAAATCGGAACCCAAGCATTTACACACTCTCGTCCACGCTTGCAACATGTAACTGGTCGTTTGGTCGTCCGCGTCGAAACCGTTCGCTTGCAATTGTTGCATGATGTTCATCACCTCAATCGCGTCGCCGCTAAATCTTTGCTTCCCAACCGCCATACCAACTAACGTCACGCACTCGATCGCTTTCGCCCGCAACATCCGATAGTCTGGCGTGTTCGCGCTGACAATAATTTCTTTCAACAACGGCACGACGTGGTCGTAATATTTCGAAAACGTCTCTTGCGCCGTATCCGCCGTACTCGCCAACGCCGTCAGCGCCGATTCTTGGACGACTTTGTTCCCGGCTCTCAACAAACTCAGCAGCTTCGTCATCAAATCGTCCATGTACGGTTCCATACATTCGGGTGGGCAATTCTCGGTGAAATTGACCGTCGCCGCGCACGCGTGCGCTTGCACGCGAGGATTTGGGGCGTCGTCCATGCATCCCATCAACGCCGGCAACACCATCTTGTGCCCTTTCTTTTGCAATCTCGGTCCGAGATCGGTACACAGCTGACCTAAACAGTTTACCGCGGCCCATCTGACTCTCGGGTGCGGATCAGAGTTCGCCAAATGCAACGCCGGCGTCGCAGACCCGATGACGTCTTTCATCATACCTTTTTGACACCCCTCGGCGATTTGCGAGACGCAGTGCAACGCCGCGTGTCTCTTTCTCCAATCCGGGTCGCTCAAAAGCGCTTGGACCATCTGCGCCGCGTGACCTAACACCGCGTTCGGTCCTAACGCGATCGCCACGCGATCCAAGCACTCGCTCCCGACGTCAAACCTATCACCGTTCCCGGCGTCGTCGTTCTCCTCGTCGCCGCATTGGTGCCACTCCGGTTCGTCTTCCACGTCGAAGCAAAACACCAACAACGCTTTCAACAATCTCGGGACGAAATTCGGCAATTTTCGCATCATCCCCGGCGCGCGATCTCTCGCCTCCGTTAACGTCACCAAAAACTCGCACGACAACGACCGCGTCCCGTCTTCATACTCCTCGTTTTCCATGATGCTTAAAAACGCCTCCACGATGTCCACCAAATGTTTCCTCACAAACCTCGGATCGGTTTCCGCCAACTCGATAAACATCGCCAACGCTTCTTGCGCGTCGTCTTCCGCCCCGCTTTGTAAACTTGCCCCTAACGTTTGCAACATCAGCGGCAACAAATCCTGAAACGCGTTTCTTTCCTCCGTGGAACTCAATCCCTCTACGAACGAACACGCCGCCGATAACGACGCCAATCTCACGTCGTTATTCGCGTGTTGCAAACTCGCTTGCAAAATCGAATGCAACGTCGCCAAGTGCGGTTTTAACCTTTCCCCTAACACGTTCGACAGCGCGCCAAAAATAAACAGAACCGTTTCTTTCAACTTATCCGACGCATCGTTCCCGCTAATCGCGCCAAACATAAACGGTAACAATTCCGGCCACTCGTCCCGTTCGTCGTCGATGGAGTGCGCGGCGATTTCAATCACCACGTCTCTCGTTTTATTCGTGATTGATTTGCTCGCCGTGTCCGTTCTCATCGAATCTTCTCGTAACGCGTTTAATAACTCCGTTTTCACCATCGAAACCACTTCACTCGTCACGCCGTTCGCTTCCGTCAAGGTAAACTCGCCCTCTCTGTTCGCGATCGATCGCCTCAATAAAACCGCGCTCATCTCTGCACTTTGTCTCGCTTTTTCATCCTGTACTTTCGTTGGATTCCGCAACGCGCGTAAAAGTTGTTTCACCGTGAAACCTAACTGCGTCGTCTTGCACAGTTCGAAGATCTTCTCGCATCGAGTTCGTTTCTCGTTCTCCGAGGAGGTGAGATTTGAAATCAACTCCAGAAACGGGTGGAGATTTTGCTCGTCTAAGAGCGTTCGCAATTCATTCGTCTCCTCCTCGTTGTTACTCGCCATTATTACGCCGTGTTAAAATCTCAGAGAAAGAGTGTATGCTCTCAACACTACTCTCTGCCACACTCGTCTTCTTCTCTCTGAAATGAGTATCTCTGCGTTCTGTTCTGCAGAGAAGATATGTATATAAAGAAGATGATGATGAGAAAAGATGAGGACTTTTTAATTCTTCTTCTTCTGTTTTTGCGCTTTCGAGTTTAAAAAATTGAGAAAGTTGAAACTCCTTTTGTTTTTTGGCGGCTTGATGAATACAAAAAAGCAACAACGGAAGACATTTTGACTGCACCTAGT
>Ga0255755_1000034_pt1 | contig 125736 bp, 127 predicted proteins | sample 011ome_18_FD_179955 | JGI IMG/M metagenome (GOLD analysis project Ga0255755, IMG submission 179955) | Coastal salt marsh microbial communities from the Groves Creek Marsh, Skidaway Island, Georgia - 011501BT metaG (version 2) | ecosystem: Environmental > Aquatic > Marine > Intertidal zone >... | reverse complement strand
TCTACCAAAGAGAAGGATAGGAAATACGAGAAATGCACCTAGAATGAATAATTTTAATAATCTAGAGAATAAAAAACTAAATATTCTTGAAAGATTTGTAGATAAGATTCTAAGTTAGGAAAAAAAATGCATCCTGCAAAGTCTATTATATTATTTACAACAATATCTGGAATGGGCTATGGATTAATAATTAGTCTTTTGATATTCCAAATATACGTTGGGCATACTTTATCCTTCATTTCGTATTTTTTAACATTCGTTGTATCAATGGCGCTCGTTAGTGGTGGGTTATTATCATCAACATTACATTTAGGGCATCCTGAACGTGCACACTTTGCGCTAACACAATGGAGGTCATCTTGGTTGTCACGTGAAGGAGTTTTTGCAATTTTACTTTATCCAGTTATAGCTATTTATACTTTATTATTCTATCTTAATCCTGATAATAGATCTCTAGACACACTTTCTATAATCATTGTCCTCATTGCAATAGCAACAATATTTAGTACGGGTAAAATTTATAGTTCACTGCGAGCTATATATTCATGGAACACTGAATTAACAACATTTAATTATTTAGCAATAGGTGGGCTCACGGGGTTAATGTTATTTCAGTCATTGCTATTACTAATGGGTTATAACTTGGCTAATATTTATTATTATCTGATCATTTTGATCATACTTTCCTGTATTGGTAAGATTCTCTATTGGGTCAGATTGGATTTGAATAATACAACAACAAATAAAAGTACTGCCCTCGGATTAAAATCACAGTTGCAAGTAAATCTTCTTGAGTCTCCCCATGATGCATCTAATTTCTTATTAAAGGAAATGGGTTATAAAGTAGCAAGGAAGCACTCAAAGAAACTAAGAAAAATAGCATTGCTTTTTGCTTTTATCCTTCCATTGCTAACAATATTTTTATCCATTGCATTAAACTTTTACCATATCACAATTTTGGCTTTCCTATTTATGATTATGGGTGTATTCATTGAACGCTGGTTATTTTTTGCTGAAGCAAAACATTCAGTTATGAACTATTATTAATACAAATAAATATTGAGGAATAGATGAGATTAGTCACATATGTAGGTAATTCAGATAATACTAAAACAGGACTTTTAATTAATGATAGAGTTGTTCCCCTCGAACAATTAGGCATATCAAATGATATGAATGAAATTATAAAAGATTTTCAAAAGGTAAAAAAAATAATTAGTGAAAACAAAATTGAAAACCTTAAAACATTGGATTTATCAGATATTAAATTACATGCTCCTATTCCAAGGCCACTCAGAAACATTATGTGTGTTGGAAAAAATTATCATGACCATGCACAAGAATTTTATGGGTCAGGATTTGACTCAAGTGGTAAAAAAGCTGTAGCAGATTTTCCCGTCATTTTTACGAAAGCTACAACATCTGTCATAGCGACAGATGAAAATATTATTTTGGCAAACGATTATACAAATACAACAGATTATGAAGGTGAGTTGGGGTTAATATTATCAAAAGGTGGTAAAAATATTAAACCAGAGGATGCTTATGATTACATATTTGGTTACACAATAATTAATGATGTTTCTGCTAGAAATATTCAAAAACAACACGAACAGTGGTTTATCGGAAAAAGTCCTGATACTTATTGCCCGATGGGACCTGCTATTGTTACTTCTGATGAAATAGGCGATGTAACAAAATTAAAATTAAAAACAACTGTTAATGGTGAAGTCAGACAAGACTCAATTGTAGAAAGACTGATTTTTGATATTCCTACATTACTATCCACAATTTCCAAAACAATGACTTTAGAAGTATGTGATGTTATTGCGACTGGAACTCCAGCTGGTGTTGGTATAGGATTTGAGCCTCCTGTTTATCTAAAGTCTGGAGACCAAGTTGAAGTTAGTATAGACAAGCTTGGTGTGTTAAGAAATACTGTAAAATAGAACTCATTCAAAATTGATACTATATTACAATAAGTTACATATTTTTAGTTTTCCATATTTTGTCAATCGTGTTTATCCTGTGAAATTTATTTGGGTAAATATTAGATATTATTTTATGCGCAAGTTTTAGGCATTCATCTCTACTTTGTGGTTTTTTATGTATGATAATTTTTTTAAAAGAATTAGTCCCAGTATGATCTGCCTTTATAGAACTACTTGACTCATTTCCTTGATTTTTTGATCTGATCTTTAATTTCCACATTTCAATTTTTTTATTTGATGAGTTACTCTCACCAAAAGAAATCATAAGATACTGTGAGTTTATTTTTTTTGAATTCCATATTTTATTGAATACATCAATAATATTTTGACGCTCATTGAAATCGTATTTTTCTTTACGTCCTGCTCCAATTCTAGATCCACCTGATGACATCATATATTCCAGTTTTTAGGGAATTGTTATCCCTAATGTATAAGAATTCACTTAAGTTAATATTAATTAAAAAAGAAATCTTGTTAGAAATAATAAACGGTCTTAATATATCATAAACTGAGGGCGCGTAGCTCAGTGGGAGAGCACTACGTTGACATCGTAGGGGTCACAAGTTCAATCCTTGTCGCGCCCACCATAAAGTAAATATTAATATGAACGATAATGATATATTTGAATTTTTAGTATTTCTCGCTGATCAATCAGCTAAAATAACTATGAAAAATTTTCGTCAAAATTTAGTGACTACAAATAAAAATACTTCCAATAACAAGATAGACCCTGTAACAGATGCTGATAAAAATGCAGAGAAGCTGATCAGAGAATTGATAGAAGAAAAATATCCAGATCATAGTATTGTTGGGGAAGAATTTAGTTCAAAGGACAGAGACCCAAGGTATAAATGGTATGTCGATCCAATTGATGGTACAAAATCATTCATTTCAGGGATTCCTCTTTGGGGAACCCTCATTGGACTCGAGATAGATGGTACACCTGCGTTTGGTATAATAGATAACCCATCTACTAAAGAACGATATATTGGCTCAACTTCAGTTTCCTTTAAAATATACGATGGACGTCAATCAATAATCCGAACTAGTGAACAGAGTAACATCAATGATCTAAAGTTTGGATACACAACTGAGGAGATGTTTGATGATGATTTTACAAAAAAGGTTTTAGCAAATGTTACTGAGGTGGTCGGAATGACACGTACGGGTGGAGATTGTTATTTTTATGGACTATTAGCTTCAGGTTACTTGGATTTGATAATAGAGAATAATCTTAAGCCATTTGATATCATTCCAATAGTTCCAATAATAATCGGTGCAGGAGGCTTTATATCAGATTGGAAGGGTCTCCCAGATTACAAGAATGGTAATATAATCGTTTCAAATAATTCAAGAAATCACCATAAAATATTAGATATAATAGAGCAAGTTAGATGACATCTTTAAATGATAAAAAAGGTAAAAATAAATTTACACATCAAATATTAGAAAAAACAGATAAAGGGCATATTAGGCATCTAATCTTGGTTGAAACTTTTGATGGTTTATACACCCCTATTGGGCTTGAATTACCAGATGGAGATGGACCATTTCCACTTGTATTATTTGCCACAGGCAACGGTGGTGGAGGTATAGATTGGTTAATTGATAATATGGAAAATAGAAGATACACAATCGATAAATTTCTTGATAAAGGATATGCCTGCGGCTGGATTCGTTATAGAGCAGAGGTAGAGCTGGGATATAATGAAGGTGGTAAACTGGTTAAGGATATTCGTCAAGGTGGAATGATGTTTAATCGTTCACCACTTGAATATGAAGATGAAATAGCAACCATTGAATACCTTAAAACTTTTCATGAAATAGATGCAAATAGGATTGGACTACTTGGAATGAGTCATGCAGGTGAGATGATCTTAAAGATAACAAGTGAATACAACGGGGTTTGTGCCGCTGTCGCAAGTGAGCCTGCTTCCCATGAATTTTTAGCATTGACACCAGACGAGAGTGTAAGGATTAATGAAGAAACACAGTTGCGTGATATTGAGTCAATGCAGATGCAATCTGTTCAAAAGGTTAGAAATAGAATTGATATCGATATAGCAAATCATAGAGTTTCATCAATTAATACGCCTATATTTGTAATGGGTCGAGATGGAGATGAACTCCAAGGTATATTTAAGCTATCCTATGATCTTCTAAAAGAGAATAAAAAAGAAGCTCTCTGGAAGAGTTATGACCATGCTCTTCATGGTTTTATATTTCCTATCAAAGAAAATAATATATATGCTGTTGAACCCATCCAAGAAGAGGCAATCCAAGATGTATTATCATTCTTTGAAAAATATTTCTTCAGACAGGACTAATCAAAATAGCATTATTATTTAGCAAAATAAGCTACATCTTCTTCACTAGCACTCCAAGCAGAATTGGTAGGCCAATTTTTGGTCATGGATTTCATAGACTCACCATAGCGAACCCTAAATAGAATTGTTCTTTCTGAACCATTTGTATATTCATGAAGTTCGCCGCGTGGATGCACTACAAAGCTGCCCTTTTTAACTTCGACTTCTTCATTATTGGTACGCATTATACCTCCACCTTCATAGCAAAAATAAATTTCCGTAGCATCAGGATGACAATGGTTTGGGCTGACTTGACCAGGTTCCCAACAAGCTATTGAAACATCTCCTTCACCATAAAAACCGAGTTTTCTCTCTACATGTTTAATTGGATCAAATTTTTGTTCCACAGAAAAATCAAATGTATCCATAATGACCTCCAAATATTTAAAATATACTGCGAATCTTATCAGATAATTTTTTTTTTTCAAAGAGACTTGTAACTATAAATATAGCAATTATATCAGATAATGCAGATGCCTTTTGGGTCTGCTTTTTATCAACATGTTGCTCAAAGGAGGATATGATATGACATTGCAAACATTTGATTTAACACCATTATATAGAACCTCAATTGGATTTGATCGTCTAGCTCAAATGCTTGATACGATTAATATGGACGTGCCTACGGGCTATCCACCATACAATATTGAGAAATTAACGGATAATAAATACTGTATTACTATGGCAGTATCAGGATTTGATGAGGCCAACCTTAATATAGATGTAAAAGAAAATATTTTATCTGTTACGGGGGATAGTTCAAAAGATGATAATAGAGAATACCTATACAAGGGTATTTCTTCAAGAAACTTTGAACGTAGATTTAGACTTGCCGATTATGTTGAAGTTGAATCAGCAAATCTCTCAAACGGTTTGCTCAATATAATACTTGTAAGAGAATTGCCAGAGGCAATGAAGCCAAGAAAGATTGAGATTTCAACCAGTAAAGTTATTGAAGGATAACAATAATCAGATGTGGTAGTGCAACTTAGTTGCTCTACCACTTTTTTTAAAACTTCTCTATTAATTCAGTAAGTTTGTAAATATCTCTCTCATTACTATGAAATGAAGTTACTAGTCTTAAAAAACTATAATTATCCCGATGATATTGACTATCAAGTGAAATTTTTGTCCAGTTATGACAAAATACTCCATGTTTTTTTAAGTAATCTTCAAGTTCCTTTGGTACAATAATAAAAACCTCATTTATTTCTGTTTGCCATGGTAAATGTATAAAATCAAATTTATTCAAGTTTTCGGATAATAAGTTTGCCTTTTTATTAGCAGATCTTGCCAATTCAACCCATAAATCATTTTTTAGATAACCAATGATTTGCGAAGATATAAATCTCATTTTTGATAAAAGATGACCAGATCTCTTCATATAAAGATTTGTTTTCTTCGAAAGATTTGTATTAAAGAAAATTACTGCTTCTGCGGACATTGTTCCGTTTTTTGTTGTCCCAAAGGACATTACGTCAACACCCGCCTCCCAAGTTAGTTCTTGTGGTTTTTTAGCTGTAGCCGCCACAACATTTGCAAATCTTGCACCATCCATATGAATTTTTAGTTTCTTTGTATCTGCTATATTTTTTAAGTTTCTTATTTCGTCTTGTTTGTAAATAGTACCAGCTTCGGTTGCCTGGGAGATACTTAAGCTAGACGCAACCATATCAAATTCATCACTAGGGTGAAATAAAAGGGCTTTTTCCAGTTCACCATATATGATCTTTCCGTCTTTAGTTTTTACAGGGTATAATTTTGCACTGTTTGTAAAAAACTCCGGCGCATTACATTCTTCAAGGTAAATATGGCTATCAGAACCACAAAAAATTGTCCCATATTCAGGAGTTATGGATGCAAGAGATAATGAATTGGCAGCGGTACCAGTTGATACGAAGAAACTATGAATTTCTTTATTGAATATTTCTGCTAGCATTTCTTTTGCATTTTTAGTTAGTTCATCCCCACCATAAGAAGCAACTGTATTCTTATTTGCTTCGATTATTTCTTTTAAAACTGGATCTGCAATTGTGTGCACATTATCGCTTCGGAAATCTATCATTTTTTATCCCAATCTTGATGTTATATGTTTAATGAAAAATTTTTCTTCTAATGCTCTAGATTTATTAATATTTTCTTGATTTTTAAAACCATGGCCTTCATTCTCATAGAGAAAAAATTCAGTATCAATACCCAGTGATTTTATTTTTTTGTGTATCTCCTCTGTTTGATTTGGTGTTACAACTCTATCTTGTTGTCCTTGAAAAAAAATAATTGGTGTTGTCATTTTATCGGTTTTATTGATTGGGGATCTTTCCAAATATTTATTGCTTTCAATATTTGTAACTCCTAAAAGGCTCGAAGTGTAACCTGACTCAAACTTATGAGTATCGATAAGCAATATCTTAAGATCGCTTACTGCATAATAGCAGGATGCACATGCAATTTCCACATCTTCGCATATCGTATTTAATACTGTAAAACCACCAGCGCTTGAACCCTTGAGAATAATTTTTTTATTTTTTAAAGAATTATCATTTTTAATAAATTCTATTGCCTCCAAACAATCTTCTGTATCATATATGCCCCAATTCCCATTTAATTCTTTCCTGAACTTTATTCCATAATTTGTAGAGCCTCTGTAATCTAGTTCTATTATATCAAAACTTCTATTTGTCCAATATTCTCTTTCTTCTGAATATCCGAAATATGAGGATGATGTGGGACCACTGTGAACTTTGAGAATTATTGCATTACTATTATTATTTTTGGATGGGTAGTAGTTTAAAAAAGAATTTTTTAGTTCAATAATTTTTCTTTGGTTGTTAACTTTTATTGTTGAACTTTTTGAATTATTAAGGAATTTAATTGGTACAGATAGGATCTCATCAGAGAGTTTATCAGCAGAGCCCGCTAGAATAAGTAATTTGTCATTTGAGCACATTTGCTCGGAGTATATTTCAAGGTTTATTTTTTTGATAGAATTCTTGGATCTATCGATAATAAATTGGCCCATTTCTCCTTTTTGGTATCCAGATGCGAAAATAAAATTTTTGTTTAGTATTTTATAGCTTGAGACACCTAATTGCCATAATGGCCTAAGCAAATCTATGGGTAACTCATGGAGTTGCCGAGACTCTCCATCTAGATATTGATAAATCTTCCCTCTATCTCCATCTTCCTTTATGTAAATTAACTTTTTATCATCCCACTCTGGTTGGAAAATAGACTTTCCTAGACCACCGTCAATTAGCGATATCTCTGATATGTTATTATAGTTATCAATTCTCCCCATATATAATTCTGATGACTCCCATGGCATACTGGGTAGGTTCCACTGCAACCAAGACAGAAATTTACTATCAGGCGATAAGGAAATATTAGAATAGAAGGATGCACCATGGACCACCTTTGTAATTTCTTTTGGGTTAGATAAGTTTATATGTGCGATATAATTTTGGGGGTAGGGTTCTAAGACTGAGTGATCTTCAACAATAAAATATAGATCATTTTCATCAGTAATTATTTCACCAATTCTAATATCATTCAAATTTGTTAATTGGCTAATTTTATTGTTATCAATGTGATAAATATTTTGATCATCACTATTAACAAAAAAGACTTGATTACTCGAAACTGTATAAGCAATTCCGCCATATTCATGGATTTTACTTCTTACATTATATTTACCTGAGGTTAAATTGGTATATTGACCATCAATTAAAGAGTATTTTATAATTGATGTTATCCCACCCAAACTTGGATCTGTTTCCATCCAATATACATAACTATCGTCCGCCCAAGGGAATGATCTCTTTTTTTCTGATGAAATTTTTGTAATTGGAGTAACGTTATAATAAGAACTAGTAGTATTTTTTTTTATGTTGGTAAGTTCACTCATAGGATTAATTAGTATAACTTGATAAGTAAAATTATCTTTCTCGTATTTTCAAATAAAAATATAAATATACACTAGCATTTTTAGCTTTAAATCTTTATATATATTATGTATTTATATTAATTCAATTATATAAATTTTCATAAGTTATATGGTGAACGGATGTTTAAACACTACGAAAACAATGTAAAAAAAGCTATCCAAAATGGTGTTTATAGTCCCAGCAATGAGCACGATGCATGCGGCATTGGTTTCGTTGCTAATATAAAAAATAATGCGTCCCATCAAATAGTAAAAGATGGTTTGGCAATACTTGAGAATTTAAATCATCGTGGTGCAGTTGGCGCGGATCCAAAAGCAGGAGATGGGTGTGGTATTCTCACTCAAATCCCTGACGAATTTTTAAGAAAAATATCCAAAGAATTAGACTTTGATCTGCCAAAATTAGGTGAATACGGTGTAGGAAATATGTTCCTACCAAAAAATGATAAGAAAAGAGCAGATTATCTAGAAAAAATTAAAACTCTAATCTCTGAAGAAGATCTAGAAATCATCTCTATGAGAGATATACCAGTAAATAACCAAGGTTTAGGTTATTCAGTAAAACCTACGGAACCACTTCATCTGCAGCTTTTCATTAAATCGAGCGTCACCTTACCGGATCAAGACTCCTTTGAAAGGAAACTGTTTGTTGCAAGAAAGAAAATATACAGCACTTTCATGGGTGAAACCGACAAACCTATCGAAGACTTTTACATCTGTTCTCTCTCATCCCGAACTTTATTATATAAAGGAATGCTGCTAGCAGACCAGTTGTCAGAATATTTCCTAGACTTAAATGATAAGGCATTTAAATCTTCTATAGCATTAGTCCATCAGAGATTCTCAACCAATACTTTTCCAACATGGAGTCTGGCTCAACCATTTAGAATGATATGTCATAATGGAGAGATTAATACACTTAGAGGGAATGTAAATTGGTTAAAGGCAAGACTATCTACACTAAAATCAGACTTGCTGGGCGATGATATAAAAAAAATATGGCCAATTGTTGTAGATGGGGCATCAGATTCAGCATGTTTTGATAATGTATTAGAACTTCTTGTAAACAGTGGCTATTCCATATCGCATGCTATGATGACGATGATACCTGAAGCTTGGACCGGTAATAATATTATGCCACCTAACAGAAAAGCTTTTTATGAGCATCAAGCCTCAATGATGGAGCCATGGGATGGTCCAGCCGCCATAGCTTTTACAGATGGGAAACAAATTGGTGCTACTTTAGACCGAAATGGATTGAGACCAGCTAGATACTTTATTACTGACGATGATAGAGTAGTATTGTCTTCAGAAATGGGTGTGCTTCCGGTAAAAGAAGAAAATATTATTGAAAAATGGAGACTACAACCAGGCAAGATGCTGCTCATCGATTTGGAAAAGGGACAGATAATAGCAGATGATGTGATAAAAGAAGAAATGGCTAATGCTCACCCATATGAAGAGTGGCTTTCAAACAGTCAAATTATACTTGAAGACTTACCTCCAGCAAATCAAGGCACTCAATACGTAAATAAAGACCTATTGAGTTTGCAAAAGACTTTTGGCTATACTCAGGAAGATCTTAAGTTCTTATTATCTCCGATGGTTACAACAGGACAAGAGGCAATCGGCTCAATGGGAAATGATGTGCCAATATCATCTCTCTCTGATAAATCAAAATCACTTTTTACTTATTTTAAACAATTATTTGCCCAAGTTACAAATCCGCCAATTGATCCGATAAGAGAAGAATTGGTTATGTCACTCGTCTCATTTATTGGTCCGAGGCCGAACCTGCTTGATCCACATAAAAACTCAACACTTAAACGACTTGAAGTAAGACAACCAATTTTAACAAATGAGGACCTCGAAAAAATTCGCTACGTAAGCGAACTTTCCGAAAATTATTTCAGGGCAAGAACTTTAGATATAACGTTTGCTAATGATCCATCGGGAGTTGATTTAGAAGATATTCTATTGAAATTATGTGAAAAAGCAGAGGCAAAAGTTAAAGATGGTAATAACATAATAATCTTATCTGACAGATATACATCTGATAATAGGGTACCAATTCCATCTCTTCTAGCCACTTCTGCAGTTCATCACTACCTAATAAAAAAAGGTTTGAGGACTTCCGTTGGCATCGTTGTTGAAACAGGTGAAGCAAGGGAAGTTCATCATTTTTGTACATTGGCAGGCTATGGGGCGGAAGCAATCAATCCATACTTGGCATTTGAAACAATTGAACAAATTAGAAATTCTCTTGATGAAGAAATTTCAAAAGAGGAATCTCAAAAAAGATTCATTAAGGCAATTGACAAAGGCATACTTAAAGTTATGTCAAAGATGGGAATATCAACTTATCAATCATACTGTGGTGGACAGATATTTGATGCAATTGGTTTAGATCAGTCTGTTATTGACAAATACTTTACAGGGACTCACTCAAAGATTGGTGGAGTGAGTATAGACGATATAGCTAAAGAAAGTGTAGCCAGGCATGAAAGTGCATACAACAGCCCTGATATCTTAAAAATTACTCTAGATATTGGCGGGGAATATGCCCAGAGGAATCGCGGTGAAGATCACGCCTGGAATTATAATACTATTAGCGCATTACAACACGCAGTTAGAGGTAACGCTCAGGATGAATATAATCGTTATGCCAATGAAATAAATAAACAAGATAAAAGATTGCTAACGATCCGTGGTTTAATGAAAATAAAAAAGGCTGAAGAAGACAATCGTAAGGGCTTATCTATAGACGAGGTTGAGCCTGCCAAAGAAATTGTAAAAAGGTTTGCTACAGGCGCTATGTCGTTCGGTTCAATAAGTAGAGAGGCCCACACTAATTTGGCTATTGCTATGAATAGAATTGGTGGAAAATCAAATACTGGTGAGGGCGGAGAAGAGGTTGATAGATTTGTACCTATGTCTAATGGGGATTCTATGAGATCTGCAATCAAGCAAGTGGCATCAGGAAGATTTGGTGTTACTGCTGAATATTTAACAAATTCTGACATGATCCAAATAAAAATGGCACAAGGAGCAAAACCTGGTGAGGGGGGGCAACTTCCAGGTCATAAAGTTGATGCAGTTATAGCTAAAGTTAGGTATTCAACTCCTGGAGTGGGTCTTATTTCACCTCCACCCCATCACGATATTTATTCAATAGAAGACCTCGCTCAGTTAATATATGACCTTAAAAATGCAAATCAAGAGGCACAAATCAGTGTAAAACTCGTATCTGAAGTTGGAGTAGGAACTGTAGCAGCTGGGGTAGCAAAAGCGAAATCTGATCATGTAACAATTTCTGGTTACGAAGGGGGTACTGGTGCAAGTCCATTAACTTCTATTAAACATGCGGGATCTCCGTGGGAAATCGGGATTAGTGAAACTCACCAAACGTTAGTCCTCAATAAATTAAGAAATAGAATATCAGTTCAGGTTGATGGAGGTTTAAGGACAGGTAGGGATGTTATAATCGGGGCTTTACTCGGCGCAGACGAGTTTGGTTTCTCCACCGCTCCACTAATTGCTTCAGGATGCATAATGATGCGAAAGTGCCACCTAAACACTTGTCCTGTAGGAATTGCAACTCAAGATCCAGAGCTTAGAAAGAGGTTCACAGGAGCTCCAGAACATGTGGTCAATTATTTCTTTTTTGTCGCAGAAGAAGTTAGGAAGTATATGGCAGAAATGGGGTTCAAAACCTTTAATGAGATGATTGGTCAAAGTCAAATGCTAGACAAAAAAGATGTAATTTCACAGTGGAAAGCAAAAGGAATTGACCTCTCAAAGATACTCTATAAGCCCGAGATCGAAGTAAATGAGAAATTATATAATTGTGAAGTTCAAGACCATAACCTTAGCTCAGTGCTTGATGTTGATCTCATAAAAGAATCTAAAAATGCTTTAGATAAACAAGAGCCAGTATTTATAGAAAAAATAATAACAAATGTTGATAGAACTACTGGTGCAATGCTGTCAAATCAGATAGCAAAAAAATATGGGCATAAGGGACTGCCTGAGGATACAATTCATATAAAATTCTTGGGGACATCAGGTCAAAGTTTTGGTGCTTTTGTCTCACATGGTGTGACTATGGAACTTGTTGGAGAAGCAAATGACTATGTTGGTAAAGGACTATCAGGAGGTAAATTAATTATTTATCCAAATTCTAAATCTAAGATAAATCCTAATAATAGTATGATTGTAGGAAACACAGTACTCTATGGCGCAATTAGTGGAGAGTGCTATTTCAGAGGTATAGCAGGGGAACGTTTTGCCGTGAGAAATTCAGGCGCAATTGCAGTCATTGAAGGTACTGGAGATCATGGATGTGAATACATGACGGGAGGATGTGTTGTGGTTCTTGGTAAGACAGGAAGAAATTTTGCTGCAGGGATGTCAGGCGGTGTTGCTTATGTTCTTGATGAAGATGGTGAATTTAACAAGAGATGTAATTTATCAATGGTAGAGCTAGAGCCTATAGCTTCCGAAGATGATTTATTAGAAAGACTTCATCATCATGGTGGTGATCTTGAAACTAAAGGTAAAGTTGATGTTCTAAAATCTATGACAAAATTCGATGATGAAAGAATATATAAGCTAGTATCAAGTCACTTCAATTATACAAATTCAGAAAAAGCTAAAAAAATTCTTGATAATTGGGAGGAATATCTGCCAAAATTTGTTAAAGTTATGCCTGTTGATTACAGACGAGCATTGCTTGAATTAGAAGGCAAAACACTAGAGACAGTAAAATAATTCAAGAAGGAAATTTAATGGGAAAAGTTACAGGATTTTTAGAAATTGACAGAAGGGATCGGAAGTACAAACCTGCTGCTGATAGGGTAAGAAATTTCAGGGAATTTGTTATACCCTTAGGTGATGCTGAAACACAAAATCAAGCATCAAGATGTATGGATTGTGGAATACCATTTTGTCATAATGGATGTCCAGTAAATAATCAGATACCCGATTGGAATGATCTTGTATATAATGGAGATTGGAAATCTGCAATAGATAACCTACATTCTACAAATAATTTTCCTGAATTTACCGGAAGAATTTGTCCCGCTCCATGTGAAGCTTCATGTACATTAAATATTACTGATGAACCAGTTACAATTAAGACGATCGAGTGCGCGATTGTAGATAAAGCATGGGAGATGGGATGGATAAATCCACAAATACCTCAAACAAAAACTGGAAAAAAAGTTGCAATAATTGGAGCTGGTCCAGCTGGTTTAGCAGCAGCGCAACAGCTTGCAAGGCAAGGGCACGATGTGGATTTATATGAAAAAAATTCAAAAGCTGGTGGTCTATTACGATATGGTATCCCAGACTTTAAAATGGAAAAACATCACATAGATAGAAGGATTGAACAGATGGAATTGGAAGGTGTAACCTTTCATTTCAATCAGAATATAGGAACCGACTCTGATATAAATGAAATCATTCAAAAATATGATGCTGTTATACTTACTGGTGGATCAGAAAAACCTCGCGATCTTCCTATTCAAGGTCGGGATTTAGATGGTATTCATTTTGCAATGGATTTTTTACCTATGCAGAACAGAGTAAACTCACTAGAAATTAATGATGACGAGAAAACAATCAGTGCAAATGGGAAACATGTTGTTGTGATTGGTGGTGGCGATACAGGTTCTGATTGTATTGGAACTTCGTTTAGACAAGGCGCTCTATCTGTTACTCAACTAGAGATAATGCCAGAACCTCCAGAAAAAGAGAATAAGGCATTAACATGGCCAAATTGGCCATTAAAGATGAGGACATCTTCTAGCCAGGCGGAGGGTGCTTTGAGAGATTTTTCAGTAATGACTGAGTCCTTTACAGGAGTGGGAGGTAAACTCACAGCGCTAAATTGTATTAGAGTAGACAATTCAATGAAAAAAATTCCAAATTCAGATTTTGGAATTAAAGCCGACCTTGTTTTATTAGCAATGGGTTTTGTTCACCCTCTTCATGAAGGTTTAGTCAAAAACAGTGGTGTTGAATTGAATGATAGAGGGAACGTTAGTGCAAATGATTTTGATTATCAAACAAATAAAGAAAAGGTTTTTGTTGCTGGTGATATGAGGAGAGGCCAATCACTTGTTGTTTGGGCTATTAGAGAGGGCAGGCAAGCTGCACATTCTGTTGATAAATTTCTAATGGGTAGTACAAAATTACCAAGGTAATTGATAAAAACATCTCTTGACTTTCCTTTAATTGGGAAATATTAGTAACTAGGATAAAAAAATGAAAGTAAAGAACTCACTAAAATCACTAAAAAATAGACACCGCGCGAATAGAGTGGTTCGCCGGAAGGGACGTCTATATGTTATTAATAAAGTCAATAAGCGTTTTAAAGCAAGACAAGGTTGATCACATTTATCTATGATAAATGACCCTAAACTGACTAACAAGCCATACACAGTAAACGAAGTCGATAATTCAAATATAATATTGCTTTGCGATCATGCGTCTCAACATATACCATCTGAATATAATGGTTTGGGTCTTTCAGAAAAACTTCTGAACGAACACATATCATATGATATTGGTGCTGCTAAACTAACGAATAAAATTTCTGAAAAAATAAGATCCAATTCTATATTATCAAACTTCTCAAGATTATTGATTGATCCAAATAGAGGTATAGATGATCCAACTCTAATTATGAAATTTGCAGACCAATTTATAATTCCAGGTAATCTAAGTCTAACTTCAGATCATGTTTATCAAAGAATAGAAAGTTTTTATAAACCCTATCATAATCAAATAATGAGTATGATAAATAATCTGATGAGTAAAAATGAAGTACCAATATTGATATCAATCCATTCATTCACACGTAATTTTAGGAGTGATACAAGACCTTGGGAAATATCTGTACTTTGGGATACTGACGATAGAATCTCATCACCGATGTTATCATTTCTGAGAATGGATAATAAGTATATTATAGGTGATAACGAGCCGTATAAAGGCTATCTCAAAGGTGATACATTATATACTCATGGTACAACCAGAGGGATACCTCATGTTCTTATTGAAGTAAGAAATGATTTGATTGCTAATAATGAAGGACAAAAAAATATTGCTGAATATCTTGCAGATATAATTGAACGGATTATTAATAAATTTAATAGTCAAATTAATAACATACAGAATTTTGGAACCAGAACATTTTAGTGGAGATTTAAATGGAAAATGAACATCAGATAAAAGCACAGGTATTTGATCGTTTAGTGGCACACTTGAGGGCAAATACAGACTTACAAAATATTGATCTAATGAATTTAGCTGGTTTTTGTAGAAATTGCCTCGCAAAATGGTACGCGGAGGAAGCTGAAAAGAATGGTATATCAATTGACTATGAAGAATCTAGAGAGCTTATTTATGGAATGACTTATGTTGAATGGAAAGAGAAATATCAAAAATAAATTTTAATTCTAATCAAAATTGATAATAACTACGTTACAATTACAGGAAAACAATATGCTTGATAACACTAATAAATTACCTGAATGGGACCTATCTGACCTATATGATAAGCCCAACAGTATTGCTTTTGAAAAAGATTTCGATTTATTAAAAAGTTTGGTTGAAGAATTTCAAAAAGAATATAAAGACAAGATTCTGCTTGATATAAATAACATATACTTAGCGTCGGAAAAAATAAAGAGATCAATAATCTCATATGAGAAAATAATTAATTTAATTGGCAAGTTGTCTGCGTATGCAACTTTACACCATGTAACCGCGACTAATGATGCTCTCAGAACAAAATTCTACGGTGACACTCAAGCCAGGATTACAGATGCTGCTAATAAAATAATTTTTTATGAGTTAGAACTTAATAAAATTTCAGATGATACTTTTAATGATTTACTAAATACAGAGTCACTTATTCCATACAAGACGTGGTTTGATAATGTTAGAAAATACAAACCACATCAGTTAACAGATGAAATTGAACAAATATTTCAAGAAAAAAGTATCACTTCATTTTCTGCCTGGAATAGATTATTTGACCAAACAATTTCTAACATGAAGGTTGATATAAATGGTCAAGAAAAAAGTCTTGAGGAGGCATTAAATAAGCTTCTTTCCACATCAGAAGATGATAGAAGGACAGCTTTTTTAGCTGTAACTAAAAAGCTTGAAGATAATTCATCACTTTTCACACACATCATGAATACAATTTGCCAGGATAAATCTATTTCCGATAAATGGAGGAAGTATGATTATTCTGAACAATCAAGGCACCTTGCAAATAATATTGAAGAAAATGTTGTTAACGCATTAGTAAATTCTGTGGAAACCAACTATCAAGAAACCAGTCATAGATATTATAAATTAAAATCAAAGATGCTAGGAAAGGAATTTTTAGAGAGCTGGGACAGAAATGCTCCTTTGCCAGACTCAAATGTAGATGACATCAATTGGAATGATGCAAAGGATATTGTAATTGGAGCATATGAAGAATTCTCACCAGATATCGCAAATATAGTAAAGGATTTTTTTGATAAAAATTGGATTGATGCGAAGATCTCTGATGGAAAAGTGACTGGTGCTTTTGCACATCCCGTAACAACAGACACACACCCATACATCTTAATGAACTATCAAGGAAAACCAAGAGATGTTATGACACTTGCTCATGAATTGGGGCATGGAGTACATCAAGTACTATCTTCAAATTTAGGTCCACTATTGTCAGACACTCCTTTAACTCTGGCAGAAACGGCAAGTGTTTTTGGAGAAATGCTAACATATAAAAAGCTTATGAATAATATCAGCGATGATTTTGATAAAAAAGTTTTATTAGCATCAAAGATTGAGGATATGATAAATACTGTGGTGCGGCAGATATCATTCTATAAATTCGAGCAGATAGTTCATAAAACCCGCAAGCAAGGGGAGTTAACATCAGAAGACCTAAATTCGATATGGATAGATACTCAATCAAAGAGCTTGGGACCGGCAATAAGATTGCACGAAAATCATAAATTCCTTTGGTCATATATCCCTCATTTCATACACAGTCCATTTTATGTATACGCTTACGCTTTCGGCGATTGTCTAGTAAATTCACTCTATGCAGTCTATGAAAACAATAAATCAGATTTTGTTACTAAATACATAAATTTGCTTTCAAGTGGTGGTTCAAAACATCATTCTGATCTATTAGCGCCATTTAACTTAGATGCTTCAGATCCTGCATTTTGGAATACAGGGATTTCACTTATTTCAGGTATGATTGATGAGCTTGAAGAGATGAATTAATGCAAAATAATTATAATGAGACTAATAACTATTCAAAAAGACTATCACGTTATACGAATGTGGGAAAAGAAGTTGGAATATTTACAACAAAGTTTCTTATAAATAGTATTATCTCAGATAATAAATCTGGAAAAAACGCAGTTGCTTTAAAGACAGCATTAGGTTCTTTGAAAGGCCCATTGATGAAAATCGCTCAACTTTTATCAACGATACCTGGCGCGATTCCTCCAGAATATACAGAAGAATTATCACAGCTTCAAAATATGGCTCCACCAATGGGCAAGGGGTTTGTCAGAAGAAGAATGAACACTGAACTTGGATTAGATTGGGCTGATAATTTCATCAATTTTGAATATGAACCGTTTGCAGCAGCTTCTTTAGGGCAAGTGCATAAAGCCAAAACTAAAAATAAAAATGATGTAGTTTGTAAACTCCAGTACCCAAATATGATATCTACAGTTGAAGCGGATTTAAGGCAACTTGATCTTATATTTAAAATTAATAAGAACTTAGATCCGGCAATTGGTACAGATAAAATTAGGGAAGAGATTGCAGACAGACTGAGAGAAGAACTCGATTATAAAAGAGAGGCTGCCCATTTAAAACTCTTTTCTAGAATTCTCAAAGAGCATGATGATATTAATATTCCAGATTTGGTTGAAAATTTATCAACTGATAAATTATTAGTAATGACCTATTTAAATGGTAAACCTCTAATGAATTATAAGAAATCTTCGCAAGAAATAAGGAATAGGATTGCTGAATGTTTATTTCGTGCCTGGTGGATACCATTTGGACAATTTGGTGTTATTCATGGAGATCCACATTTAGGTAATTACTCTGTATGTGAAATAGATAAAGAAGTAAAAGGTATCAATCTTCTTGACTTTGGATGTGTTAGAAGATTTCGCCCCCCTTTTGTAGAAGGTGTTATAAATCTATATAACGGACTCAAACAAAATAATAATGAAATGATAATTAGTTCTTATGAATTATGGGGCTTCAAAAATCTTAACAAAGATCTGATTGAAACCCTAAATATTTGGGCTAATTTTATATACGGACCAATCATAGATAATAGAAGCAGAACTGTTGCCGATGGAATAAAACCAGAGATGTATGGTAGAAAAGAAGCTTTTAATGTATATCAATTACTAAAAAAAATTGGACCTATAGAAATACCTAGAGAATTTGTATTTATGGATAGAGCTGCAATTGGTCTAGGGTCTGTATTTCTCCACTTAAATGCAAACTTGAACCTTCACAATTTGTTCGAAGAAGCAATTAGTGGTTTTGATGCTGAAAGTCTCTTAATTAAGCAAACTGAAATTTTCAAAAAAACAGGTGTTGATTATGGACACTAACAATCATTTAAGCTTGAAAAATATACATATCTTGTATATCTATTTATTATCAGGATTACGTAGTATTACTATTACAAATAATAATAAAGAGATATAATTACAAAATGGATTACGAGGAACATAATAAAACATATAATGGATTTATAAAATTCATAAAATACACAACGGTTTTTTGTATTTTAATCCTTATTTTCCTAGCTGCATTTGTGTATTAGGATTCTAAAATAGATAATGCAGATTTCAGTACTCACAGAAACAGATATATCAGAAACTAGAGTTGCTTTATCACCAGATGTTGCCAAAAAATTGGTAGCCAAAGGTGTAACAGTAATCATTGAGTCTGGTAGTGGTAACAAATCAAACTATTCAGATAAACAATATGAAGAAGTTGGTGCAAAAATAATCCGAACGATCAATGAAACTGTATTAAATTCAGATATTTTAATAACGGTTAAAAGGCCTAATGAGAAAATACTTCAAAAACTAAACAAAAGTGCCATCATTATTGGACAAATGGATCCCTACGTTTCTAAAGATCTTGATGGTTTCGTAAAATATGGACATCAATTTTTCTCAATGGAATTAATGCCAAGAATCACTCGTGCTCAGTCAATGGATGTATTGTCATCTCAGTCAAATTTAGCTGGCTATAAAGCTGTTATTGATGCTACATCAGAATATAAAAAAGCAATCCCTATGATGATGACTGCAGCCGGTACTATCGCTCCTGCGAAGATTTTTATTATGGGTGTTGGTGTTGCAGGACTTCAAGCAATAGCTACCGCTCGTAGATTAGGCGGTATAGTTACTGCGACTGATGTTAGACCAGCAACAAAAGAACAAGTAGAATCACTTGGTGCTAAATTTATTGCAGTGGAAGATGATGAGTTTAAAGCTGCTGAAACATCTGCTGGTTATGCAAAAGAAATGTCAAAAGAATATCAAGAGAAACAAAGTCAGCTAATTGCTGAGCATATTAAAAATCAAGACATAGTTATAACAACTGCACTTATACCTGGTCGTAAAGCTCCAATACTTGTTACAAAAAAAATGCTAGAAACTATGAAACAAGGATCAGTTATTGCTGATCTTGCAACTGAAAGAGGTGGTAATGTTGAACTATCTCAGCCAGGTAAGAAAACAATAAATAGTGGTATAACAATTTTAGGGTATGAAAATTTTGCACGTCTATTACCTACAGATGCGTCAAATTTATATGCACAAAATATATTAAAATTCTTGGATGAGATTGTTGATTATGAGAATCTGCAGCTTTCTATAAATTATGATGATGAAATAATTAAGGGAATTCTTATTGCAAGGAATGGTCAATTAGTTCATCCCATGTACCAATAAAGGAGATAATAATGGCTACTAAACAAAATATAGTTGGTGATACTATAGATATAGCCCAAACAGTAGGGTTAATGGGTGCTGTAGACCCGTTAATGTATAAATTTGCTATTTTCATTTTGGCAATTTTTATTGGTTATTATGTAATTTGGAGTGTTACACCTGCTTTACATACCCCACTTATGTCAGTAACAAATGCAATATCTTCAGTAATTATTGTTGGAGCACTTATAGCAATAGGGACAGAATTTATAGATGGTCAGACAAATCCATCCAACTTTTTTATAGCAAAAGGTCTAGGATTTTTTGCGGTAATTTTAGCCTCCATAAATATCTTTGGTGGTTTTTATGTAACATATAGGATGTTATCAATGTACAAAAAGAAGGTAAAATAAGTGTCTGCTAATCTAATTTCATTTTTGTATCTTATTTCTGGGATCTTTTTTATTCTAGCACTAAGGGGACTATCAAATCCTGAATCTGCTAGAAGGGGTAATTATTTTGGGATTATCGGTATGATAATTGCATCTGCTACAACTATTCTTATTACACCACCATCATCAACTTTAGACATCATATTATTAACAGGTGGTATAACCATTGGTGGCTCTATCGGATTAATTATTGCAAAAAAAATTGCAATGACTGCTATGCCACAACTTGTTGCTGCATTTCACTCTCTTGTGGGGTTAGCCGCAGTTCTTGTAGCATCCGCTGCTTTGTACGTGCCTTCATCGATGGGGATAGGATCTGTTGGAAATATCCATTTAGCAAGTCTCATAGAAATGGGTCTTGGTGTAATTATAGGTGCTATTACATTTTCAGGATCAATAATTGCTTTCCTAAAATTACAAGGTTTAATGTCAGGATCCCCTATAGTTTTTCCCAAACAACACTTGTTAAATTTACTTATAGCGATAGCTATTCTATCTCTCCTTGCTGTTTTCACTATAACTGAGTCACATACGATCTATTGGACAATTGTTATTTTGTCACTTTTAATTGGTTTCTTAATTATTATTCCAATCGGTGGCGCAGATATGCCAGTAGTGGTGTCAATGCTTAACTCTTACTCTGGTTGGGCTGCTGCAGGCATAGGATTTACTCTTGGGAATATCGCTTTGATAATTACAGGTGCTTTGGTAGGTTCATCAGGTGCCATTCTCTCATACATAATGTGTAAAGGTATGAATCGATCATTTTTCAATGTTATCTTAGGTGGTTTTGGAGGAGAATCAAACGCAGCAAGTGGTGCTGCTGTTGAAAACCGTCCTGTAAAACAAGGTTCAGCTGATGACGCGGCATTCATCATGAAAAATGCTGGTTCAGTAATAATCGTTCCGGGTTATGGTATGGCTGTTGCGCAAGCGCAGCATGCCTTAAGAGAGATGGTTGATATCTTAAAAGAGTCAGGTGTTAAGGTATCTTATGCAATCCATCCCGTGGCTGGTAGAATGCCAGGTCATATGAATGTTCTACTTGCTGAAGCACAAGTTCCTTATGATGAAGTTTTTGAACTTGAGGATATTAACTCACAATTTAGTCAGACTGATGTAACATTTGTTATTGGGGCGAACGATGTTACAAATCCTGCAGCCAAAACTGACAAAGACAGCCCTATTTACGGTATGCCAATACTAGACGTTGAAAGATCTGGAACTATATTGTTTCTTAAACGTTCGCTTGCATCCGGTTATGCTGGTGTTGAAAATGAACTCTTTTTTAGAGATAATACGATGATGCTCTTTGGAGATGCTAAAAAGATGGTAGAAGATATAGTTAAAGCGTTTTAAGTCTTCTTGTAACTATCAATTCTTTTTTTGCTTTTGTGTTGTTCTTTTCCGTTCCAAGAATAAACTCGTAGTCAGTTATCGCACTATCAATATTTCCTAAACTTCTATAAATATCTGCCCTAATGAATAGTGCATCAATTAGGTGGGGTTTGTTATCTAAGACTTGATTTAAATCATCGAGTGCACTTTCAATTCTTCCAACTTCATAATAGGACAGCGCTCTGTAATAAAGGGAAGAAATATTTTTTGGTCTAAGTGATATAGAATAATCGAAATCCTGAATTGCTTCGGTGTGCATTTTATACTTTTGATGTAACTTACCTCTCATTTCATAAGCATAAAAATTTTTATTATTATATTTAATTGCTTGATTTAACTCAAAAATTGCTAATTTAACATCGCCAATATAATTATAATATTTTGCCATATTATAATGCGCTTTTGAAAATGATGGGTTTAACTGCAAAGCGCTATTAAAGTCAGATATAGCAGTATCAAAATCTCCTAATAAATAATATATCTCACCTCGTAAGTTTAGTGCGAGATATGAGTCAGGATTTTCCTCTAATGCTATATCTAAATTATATATTGCTTCTTGATAATCTTGATTTTTTACAAGTTCAGTTGCAAGTGTTAGATATATATCAATAGAATTTCTATTTTCATGCAATGCAGATCTTATAGATAATATATTTTTATCACTCGTTTCTTTTTTTGATATTGCAGCAGTAGGTTGTGTGTTAGCAACTAATATAGCATCAGAACTTACACATCCAGACAGCAATACCATAATCAGGAAAATAGAGAAGATAATTTTTTTGTTAAAGTATACAGATTTTTTAATCGGTTCCATATGGTACCTGTTATTTAATCTGTATATTCTATTATGGGTCTATTAATATCTACTTAAAATATACTAGAACCGTCACGTTGTAACTTTTTTCTAGCTAATTTTCTTCCGCGTCTAATGGCCTCAGCCTTTTCACGAGCCTTTTTTACAGATGGTTTTTCATAATGATTTCGGAGTTTCATTTCTCTGAAAATACCTTCACGTTGCATCTTTTTTTTAAGAGCTTTTAAGGCTTGATCAACGTTATTATCTCTTACACTTACTTGCAATTTAATCTCCAACTTATATAACTCAAGAGCATTTCATACTTATATTATCATTATAGATCTTTGTAAACACAAATACATATAATGATAGGTTATTTTTCAGTTTGTTCATCATTAATAAAGTTTACATGACCCATCTTTCTTCCTTTTTTAATTTTATCTTTTCCATAGATATATATTTTTTGTTTTTCATTACTATCATTTATATTCCATTCATTTACATCTTCACCAATTAGGTTCAACATCCGTGTTTTAAATAGAAGTTCAGGTTCAACAATTTGCATCCCACTAATTGCTCTTATATGCTGTTCGAATTGAGATATGTTAGATCCATCAAGTGTCCAATGACCTGAGTTGTGAACTCTAGGAGCTATCTCATTCACAAGTATTGCCTGGCTATCTTTTTCCATGAAGAATTCAATCGATAATATTCCAATGTAGTTTAAATTTTCTAAAATATTGGCAGAGGTTTGATATAACTCTATTTCTAATTCTTTTGAAATGTTTGCAGGTACATTAGTTTCATCTAATATATGGTTCTTATGAATATTTTCTGAGGGTGGAAAAGTGAATATTGAACCAAATTTATCTCTTGCTGTAATTGTAGAAATTTCTTTTGAAAAGTATACAAATTCTTCAATTATACATGGATATTGTCCCATAATATTAAACGCATCTAAGGCTTCTTGATAGGAATTAACTACTATTTGTCCTTTCCCATCGTAACCAAGCATTCGCGTTTTAAGGACGCTTTTTGTTGAAAAATCCCATGACTTAAGGTCTTTTTCTGACTCAATATTTTGAAATCGATTTGTTTTAATACCAAATTTTCTACAAAAATTTTTTTCTTTAATACGGTCCTGACTTATCTCAATTGCATTGATTGGTGGAAAGATCCTAATTTTATTCGAGATAAACTGAATAGTATCTATTGGAATATTTTCGAATTCAATTGTAGCAAAGTCTATTTTTTCTACGAATTCATCTAATTTATCAATATCATCATATTCTGCAATAATCTGATAATCTGAATACATGAATGCAGGAGAGTTTTCGTCTGGACTATAGATGCATGTCTTAAATCCGAGGGAAGCAGCTGCCTGTGATAGCATTTGACCCAATTGCCCACCTCCAAAAATACCAATTGTTTTGACCTTATTTGTCATTTAGGTGTTGTTTTTACAGATTTAGTCTGGTTTTCTCTGTATGAAGTCAGTGCTTGAGCAATTTTAGTATCATTTTGTGATAATATTGATAAAGCGAGTAATGCCGCATTAATTGAGCCAGATTTTCCAATTGCAAGTGTTCCGACAGGAATACCCTTTGGCATTTGGACTATAGATAGTAAACTATCTACACCATTCAAAAGATTGGATTCAATTGGCACTCCTAATACAGGAACTATGGTCAATGATGCTACCATCCCTGGCAAATGTGCTGATCCACCAGCACCAGCGATTATTACTGAGTATTTTTTTGACGAATCCTTGGCAAATTTATAAAGTCTATCGGGTGTTCTATGAGCAGAAATAATGAGCTTATCATATTCTATATTAAATTCATCGAGTATATTGGCTGCAAACTGCATGGTATCCCAATCAGATTGTGATCCCATAATTATTGCTATTTTTTTCATTTAAATACACTCCTAGTAAATAGTTTTAGTAAGTCCATCGTAAATTAACTTTATACTCACTAAAAATAACAGAATATAAATAATTTCATAGAATATTTTTGTAGGAAGTTTTTTAACAACCCAAATGCCAATGAAAGTAAAAACCAAGGAAATTGGGAATAAAATCGCTGATGTGGTTAATGTTGATTTATTCATTTGACCAAGCATCATAAATGGTACGACTTTAATTATGTTATTCATCCAAAAGAAAATCATGAATGTACCAGCATATTTTTTTTGGTCAAGTCTGAGAGGCAATAAATACATTTGGTAAGGTGGTGCTCCAGTTAGTGTAACGAAACTTGTAAAACCTGTTATACTTCCCCAAATTGTTCCCCGAATAATACTGTGATCTTTTGGTTTTGTCTCTTTTTTTGTTTTCCAATATGAGATTGTAAATGATATTGCAATAAAGCCGATTATAATTCTAACCCAATTGGGATTTATTTGTGCGACTAGTATTGCCCCAATCACAATCCCAATAACTGATGCTGGAATTGTAATAGCCAATGTCATCTTGTCAAAAGTTCTTCTGTAAGTCCATACTGCAACAAGATCCAAAATTAGCAGAATGGGCATTAGTACTGCTGCTGCTTGTAATGGTGAGGCAACAATTGCCATTAGCGGCACAGCTAGTGCACCTATACCAGTCAAACCTCCTTTTGATAAACCAATCAACACCACTGATGGTATTGCCATAGCATAAAAAAGAGGATCAATTATCATTAAGATCTATGATTTTTGTAAAGATTAGATATCAATTGATTGGAGGGTCTTTACTTCTTTATCTTGCTCTCTTTGTAATCTTTTTGAGGCTCTCAAAACTAGCTTATCAAGTTCAATTTGAGTGCATAATCCAAGCACAACAGGATCTTGTGGTTGGATACTGCCAATATTCCAATGAGTTCGACTTCTAATTGCCTCAATTGTAGTTTTTGTAGTCCCAACTAGTTTAATAACTTCACTATCTTTTAATTCGGGATGGTTTCTGACTAGCCATGCAATTGCGGCAGGTCTATCTTGTCTTCTAGATAATGGTGTATATTTTTTTTGTTTTTTTGATTTTACTTCCGGTAAATCTACTGAGGTCTTATTTAAAACTAGTTTATGAGTATTATTTGCTTCTGCAATCTCCAATTCCGCTCTAGATAATTCACCTGACATAATTGGGTCCATTCCTCTAATGCCTTGAGCCACATCACCGTCTGCTATTCCTTTAACTTCTAATGGATGTAGGTTACAAAATTCTGCAATTTGATCAAATGTAAGTGCTGTATTTTCAACTAACCAAACTGCTGTTGCTTTGGGCATTAAAGGTGTTTGAGCCATTTTTTGTCTCCATAATATAGAAATTATTTAATTATTATACTAATATTACAAGTCTTTCTATACTTATATTTTATTTTATTATTGCGTTAGAATGATTTTACCAAAGTGCCTTCCACTTTTCATTAGACTATGTGCCGCATCAGCATCTCTTAAATCAAAAGTACTGTGAATAATAGGTCTTATTTTATCATTTTTTATTTTTGGTAAGATATATTTTTCAATATCAATGGAGATTGCAGTTTTATATGATAGATTTTTTGGTCTCAAAACAGAACCTGTATGAATAAGGCTTTTTCTCATTAATGGTGACAAATCAACATTCACATTGCTTCCTTTAATATATGCTATCTGGATTATTCTTGCATACATTGATGCAAGTTCATAATTTCTACTTGTATAATCACCTGCAACAATATCTAGTATTAAATTTACTTCGTTAAATTTTGAAGACTTAATTTCTTCAAGGAAATCATGGGTGTTATAATTAACAACAAAGTCAGCACCTAATTCATAGCATTTTGCTACTTTTTCTTTTTCGCTAGTTGTTGTAATTACATGTGCACCAAATTCTTTTGCAATCTGTATCGCAGTTGTACCTATACCACTGGAACCGCCATGTATTAAGATTGTTTCGTTCTTTACGAGATTACCAATTCTGAATACGTTGTTCCATACTGTGAAATATGTTTCAGGTATAGCTGCTGCCTCTACAAAGGTTAAGTTATCTGGCATAGGTAATGTTAGATACTGATTTGAGATACAATATTCGGCATATCCACCACCACCCAATAGTGCTATTACGTGATCACCTTTTTTAAATTTTTTCACATCCTTTCCAAGATCCATGACTATTCCGGAAACTTCTAGTCCGGGATGTGATGGTGAACCTGGTGGAGGTGGGTGAAGACCGTATCTCTGTAAAATATCTGGTCTATTTACACCACTGGCCTTTATATCTATGAGAACATCATCATCGCCTGGGATTGGCACATCTTTATTGGCATGAATAAGTTTATTGTTCTTACCATGATCAAGTATATCAATTACAAACATTTTAATAAATTATTATTGAAAAACAGACATATTTAACAATATTATTTGCTAAGTAAACCTTCAAATTTTTTATTAAATTTACTTACTCGTCCACCCCTGTCCAAAAGTTGCTGCGAGCCACCAGTCCAAGCGGGATGACTTGAAGGGTCAATATCTAAAGTTAGTGTATCACCTTCTGAACCATATGTTGAATATGTTTGGTATTTTGTACCGTCTGTCATCACTACTTCTATTTTATGATAGTTTGGATGTCCTTCTTTTTTCATTTTTTTTCTCACACCTATGAATAAGTTTTTGTATACATTAATATTAATTTTATCTCAAGTCTTAAATTATTTTAGCTTTCAGTAAGTTTGATTTCAATTCTTCTATTTTTTCTATAAGCATCCTCATTCTCATTAGGATCGAGGGGCATATATTCGCCCCTACCCGTAGCTGCAAGTCTATTTGGAGGTATACCTGTTTTCATTAAGAAATCTACAACCGATATTGCACGTGCTGCTGAAAGATCCCAATTTGACTCATATCTTGAGTTTCTAATTGGTATAATATCAGTGTGACCATCTATTCTTAATATCCAATTTATCTCATCAGGGATCTCTTCTATAAGATTTTGGATTGCAACTGATAATTTGGCGAGCTGTCTCTGTCCATCAATACCTATAGTAGCTTCACCACTTCCGAACAAAACTTCCGATTGAAAAACAAATCGATCACCAATTATTTTAATATCATCCCGGGTTCCAATAATTTCTCTCAATTTACCAAAAAATTCAGATCTATATTCAGATAATTCTTTTACTCTTTGGGCTAGGGCAAGATTAAGTCTCTTTCCAAGATCAGCAATTCTTGCTTGTTGTTCTATATCTTTTTGTTCAGATGCGTCTAGTAAAGCTTGAATAGCAGAAATTTGTTTTTTTAATTCTGATATTTGAATATTGAGTAATTCAATCTCGAGTGAAGCTTCTTTTGATTTTTTTCCTGTCGAAATAAGTCCAGATTGAAGTCTACTTATTTTATTGAGATTGGAGTTTTCTTTCTTCCTTAAATCAAATATTATTTGATTTTTTTCTTTAATTTCATTTTCAAAATCTGTTGATACAACATTCATGGAAGCGATGCTGCTTTCATAATCTGTTAGAAGTATATTATTTTTGTTCAAGTTGTTTCGGAGGTCTATAATGGTTTGCTCTCTCTCGACGAGAGTCTCTTCTAGATTTGTATTTAAAGTAGATAGATTTAAGATATTGTCCTCAATATTTTGAATTTTTATATTTTTATTATTTATTTCCAATTCTTTCATCTTAAGTAATGTACTGATCTGTTTATTTTCAGAAATAAGTTTGATTATTTGTTGGTTTCTTTCAGCAGATTGTTCCCTTTCAAGATCATATAAAGCAATTTGTTTATCAATGTTGTCTTGTAAAATTATTATTTGGCTTTGATAATCTAAATTTAAATTGGTTATTTCGTCCTGTAATATAACTATCTCATCATTGGATAAGGCAAGTGAACTACTTAATTGTTCATTTTGTGAAAAAAGTTGATCTAAGTCACTCTCAAGTATTTCAAGCTTAGTGGCTAAATTTTCATTTTCATTCTGTTCTAATGATAAAAGTAAAGATAATTCTTGAATCTGACTTTGTAGATCAATTAAAGCTTCATCTTTAGAGGATATTTCTGTTGAAAGGAAGAATTGAGATAGAATAAAAACAGTTAAAAGAAAAATTATAACAAGAAGAATTGTAGCCATTGCATCTACAAAGCCTGGCCAATAATTGGCACTGTTATTGTTGGCTCGTCTATTAATTCTTGGCATTACAAAAGTTTATTTTTCATCAGATATTTTTTTTAATAACTCATTTTGTTCACTTAATAATGAACATATAACTTCCTGTTGCTCTTGAATAGCCTTTAAAACATCATTCCCATCAGCTATTAAGTTAGTTCTATCTTGTTTAAAATTATCAACAAAATCTGTTAGGCTTGCATTCATTTCTTTAATATTTTTATTTAGATAAAAGTGCATTCTGCTGTCTGACCTGTCATCATTTATCTCAGTTACTGTAGATAACCATTCTTCAAGCTCATTATAAAATCGATTCTGGGCTTGATTATATATTAAATCAAAGAAGCCTAAAATTAGAGAACCAGACAAGCCAAAAAGAGATGATGAAAAGGCGATTGCCATACCTGAAAGAGGTGACTCTAATCCTGATTTCAATTCTTCAAACATTTCAGTCGCTTCGCCATTACCAATATTTAGCGTCCCAATAGTCTGTCCAATTGAGTCAACTGTTATTAATAACCCCCAGAATGTGCCAAGTAATCCGAGAAAGATAAGCAATCCAATCATGTATCTGGAATATTCCCTAGACTCATCAAATCTAAATGAAATTGAGTCAAGGATTGATCTCATTGAGGACGCAGATAATGTTATCTCATATTTGTGATCAAGCATCATTGTAGCCATTGGAGCTAAAAGTGATGGTGGCGAACCAATATCCGCGTGGCTGTCACCATTTTGAAAATTATTTACCCAACTAACTTCTCTGAATAAGTTAGTTGTAAGCCATAATATATAAAATATACCAAAAGCAAGTACGGAACTGATAATTGTATTAATTATTGGATTTGCAAAGAATGCTTTTAAAAGATCGTCCTGAATTATAAAAATAAAAAAAAATAATATTAAAATAAAAATGAACATTCTAAAAAGGTATGTTCGAGGATGTGTGAAACTCTTTAAACTAGGAATATCAGTCATTGCTTTTAATTCCTCAATATTTGTTTATTATGAATATAATAAATTGTCGTATATTTTTTGGTTAGACACAATAAAATAATTTTTACTATTTTGTTCTGAGGAAGTTATAATATTCTTTGTGCCTCCGGCCTCTCCTAATGCAAGGAGTGCTGCAGATATTACATTTTCATTCTTCTCATAGCCAATATATGCATTAATTATACCGTTAGCAATCATACACATTTCTAGTGATTGGCAGCCAAATTTTCTAATATCTTTCAATGATTTTAAATACTCAATTATGGTAGTGTTTTGGATTCTTTCGCTTATTAAAAAGTCTTCTAAAATAAGGACATTTTTCTCTGAAGCAGATTCCTCAGAAACTTTCATTTTAACATTATTGTGAGTTGCAGCAATCCCTCTCTCGGCTATGAATATGTCGTCAGTTATGGGGTTACATATTATACTATTTTGAATTATATTATTTTTTTTATGAGCGATTGTAATTGCAAAAAATGGGATAGCTCTCATGAAATTTGTTTCCCCTTCAAGCACGTTAACAATGAAACAATTTTCTATTTCTGAGTCCCAAATTTTATCAGATTTTAAATGATCATTTATAAATATAATTTTATATCCATTTTTCCCATATTTATCCGATAATTCTTCGAGAATAATGGACTCAATTCTCTTCTTAATTTTATCTGTGAAATCAGTAATAGACTTATTTGATTTATGTAAATTTTGAATTTCACCAAAATCATGACGATATATCTTTGAGATATTCCGAACTAGCGAGTAGAGAACATTTGAATTTGGTAAATAGCTCATTAAGTTATTCTGCTCTTTTTATATATGTAAGGTCATTTGTATCAATAACTATCATTTCATCATTATTGACAAATGGAGGGACCATTACACGTAAATTATTTTCTAATATTGCAGGCTTAGATGAGGATGCAGCAGTCTGACCTTTAATTGTTGGCTCGGTGTCAATTACTTTTAGAATGACTGTTTCAGGTAATATCACACCAATCGGTTTCTCATTATATAACTCAATATCTACTATCATTCCCTCTCTAAGGAGTGATTTTTTTTCTTCTAATAGTTTTTCATCCAATGATAATTGTTCATATGTTTCTTGATTCATAAAAATTAATTCATTTTCATCAGCATATAAAAATTGAAAAGTTTCTGAATCAATTCTTATTTTTTCTACAATCTCGTCGGATCTAAATCTCTCGTTTAATTTTGTATTATCAATGATTGATTTCATCTCAACTTGATTAAATGCTCCTCCTTTACCAGGCTTTACAGCTTGAGTCTTTGTGACTATAAAAAGGGAGCCTTTGTACTCTAGTACATTACCTATTTTTATCTGATTACCATTTATTTTCATTCCATCCTCCTGGATTTAATTTTGATAATGTTATTGCTTTTTTTTGTTCTTAAATATTGAAATATACACAGAAACTTATTTCATAAACTGAGGTATCCGTAAATAGGTAATACTATAATCATTCGGTCTTGGTATGAAATTTGCATAGTTTTGGGTTGCAGTTTCCTTCTTATCTGGAGACACTACAGCCATATTCATATCAAGTTCAACATCAGATATTCCGAGCTGTTTTGCAAGCAAATAGTATTCATATGCTTTCACGTCATCTTTTTGCACGCCAATTCCATAAAAATACATACTGGATAATTGTTGAAGAGCAGGTGGGTATGCCTTTTGTGCTGATTTTTCAAGCCATGCTATAGCAGTTTCTTCGTTTCTTTTTAATCCAATTTCATTTAAAATCATCATTGCATAATCATATTCGGCTTCTGTGTATCCCATATCAGCAAATTGAAACATCAGTTTTGCAGCAGCTTTCTCGTCAATTTTTGTGCCTATGCCGTTTATCAAGTAATCAACGATCATATATTTAGCAATTGTTAGGTCATCATTGCTTGCTTCTTTTATATATTTGAAGGCTTTATCCTTATCCAATGATACACCAATCCCATATTTGTAAAATATTGAGAGATAATATTTGGCAGATGAAGATAAAAATTTATGTTCAGAATTGATTAGCTCATTAAAAAGTTGATATGACTTTACTACATCAATTTTATAATGAAGAAGTAGCTCCGCTAGTTGATAATGTGCATTAATATTGCCTTCATTTTTTGATTTTTCATACCATTTAGTTGCATTGTCAATATCATTCAAACTAAGATATTTTTGAGCTATCCAAAATGACCATTCATTATTATTTGTGTCAATGTGTAATGCTATTGCTTGATCAATATTGCCATTGATCAAAAGACTCTTGAATTCTTCATCATTTATATTAGCTAATACAACAGATGAGGTGATTATTGTCAAATAGAGAGATAAGCAGATATATTTAAAGTAATATTTCATAACTTCATCAGTGTTACTCAAGATCATCTTGCCACTTACCCAAAGATGCAAGACTATTCATTTTGGCTCTATGTTTAAATGCTTGCTGTGCTTCTGGTATATTCTTATCATTACCTTTCCATTTTAGCAGGGCGCTTTGTTGGAGTGCTCTACCATATGAAAAACTAAGTTTAATGTCGGTGACTTTGATTTTATTCATTAGAGATAAATGCTTCGTTGCTTCAATATCAGATTGTCCTCCTGACAAAAAACAAATACCGGGCACATCTTTTGGAACACATTCTTCTAGGCATTTTAATGTTTGCTTAGCAACCTCTATTGGAGTAACTTTTTCCGTGCAGTTGATTCCGGGTATGATCATATTTGGTTTAAGGATTATTCCATCTAATGCAACATTGGCATTAGTCAACTCATTAAAAACTAAGCTTAATGTTTTAGAAGTTATATCAAAACATTGTTCTATTGTATGATTTGAATCATGACTGTCCATCAGGACTTCTGGTTCAACTATTGGAACAACTCCCACTTCTTGACATAGAGCTGCGTATCTTGAAAGTGCATGAGCATTAGATAAAAGTGAATAATTAGTTGGTGTATTTTTAGTAATTTTTATAACGGCTCGCCATTTTGCAAAAGTTGCACCTAAGCTACGGTACTCTATGAGCCTTTCCCTGAGTCCATCAAGACCTTCAGTTATTGTTTCATTATCAAACAGTGCAAGATTTTTAGCTCCAGTATCAACTTTAATTCCAATTAGAGTGTCTGTTTCTTTCAACAGATCGGTAATTTTTCTACCATCCCGACAATTCTGGCGGATTGTTTCGTCAAATAAGATTACTCCAGAGATGAAGTCGTTCATAGCATCCATCGTGCTAAAAAGCATTTCTCTGTAATCCCTGCGACTATCATATGAACTTACAACAGATATTTGATCAAACCTTTTTTTTATTGTTGCGGTGCTCTCATCAGCAGCAAGAATTCCCTTTCCGTCAGAAACAAGCTTTTGAGCTATTTGACTTAAATTTTGTTCCATCTTAGCCTTCTTTTTTATTTTCAATTACTGCACGAACTCCAGGTAGCTCTTTTCCTTCTAACCATTCCAAAAAAGCACCACCTCCAGTTGAAACATGTGTGTAGGAACTATAGGTATTAGCGATATTTATTCCATATATAGTGTCACCGCCCCCTACAACAACAGACGTATTATTTTCTAAACACATTTTAGCCAATCTTTGTGCAACATAAACAGTTCCCTCTTCAAAAGGTTTAAATTCAATTGCTCCAAGAGGACCATTCCAAATGACTGTCTTTGCATCAGCTAGTAAGCCACCTATCATTTTAGATGATTCAATACCTAGGTCAAGAATCATATCATCTTGTTCAATTTGATCTAAACTTTTATTTATTGCACTTGGGTCATCTTGAAGGGTCTTTGACACCTTTGCATCTTTTGGGAATATTAAGTTAACGTTGTTTTGCTCAGCTAATTCCAAAATTTCATTTGCTATTTGTAAACACGACTCCTCAAATAATGATGCACCAATTGAAACCCCTCTTGCTTTGAGAAATGTATTTGCCATTGCACCACCAATAATTATTGAGTCAACTTTTAATATAAGATTTTTTAACAACTGTATTTTTGTAGATACTTTTGAACCACCTATAAGTGCAATTACAGGTCGATTGGGATTTTCAAATATTGTATTTAAGGCTAGAATTTCTTTTGTCATACATATACCAAAGTAACTTGGAATAAATTTTGGTATACCGCTTAGTGATGCATGTGCCCTATGAGATGCAGCAAATGCATCATTTATATAAATATCACCAAGTTTAGACAATTTATGTGCAAAATCCTGATCATTCTCTTCTTCATTTGGATAAAATCTTAAATTCTCAAATAAGAATATTTTTTCATCATATCTATGGACATCTTCATCAAGTTTATTAATTAACCTTACAGGCACCATGATTTTTTTCTCAAGTTCTCTCGCTACTGGTTCCATAGATAAAGAAATATCAATTTTACCCTTTGGTCGTCCTCTATGTGTAAGAATTATTATCTTCGCTTCTTTTTCAAGAAGCGCTTTTATAGTTGGAATAGACTCATCAATCCTAGTGCAATCAAGAATTAATTTCCCATTAGTTGGAACATTATAGTCGGTTCTTAGTAATGCTATTTTGTTTTTAAGATTTTTATTTTGAAAACTTTTTACGGGTTCCATATATAATTCCAAAATTATAGCATGTTGCCAATATGTATAGCCATATCACACATTCTATGAGAAAAACCCCATTCATTATCATACCATGCCATTATTCTTCCAAATCTTTTGTTAATTAGTTTTGTTTGATCGAGGGCTAGAATAGCTGAATGTTTATCATGATTAATATCAATTGAAACAAGTTTTTCGTCGGTTACACTGATAATGTTTTTAAAGTCATTTTCTGATGCAAAAGAAAATTGATTATTAATTTCTTCAACTGTTGTATCACGCGAGGCAACAAAATTGAGATCAATAACTGAGACATTTGGTGTTGGAACGCGCATTGCCACACCATCAATTTTACCGTTTAATTCAGGGATCACTTCTCCAACAGCTTTTGCAGCACCTGTGGTTGTCGGGATAATTGATTGTGCTGCAGATCTCGCTCTGTACAAGTCTTTATGATTACGATCCAATGTAGGTTGATCACCGGTATATGAATGGATTGTCGTCATAAAAGCTGAATCAATACCAATTTTTTTATGAAGTATTGCTGCCAATGGTGCCAAAGCGTTTGTCGTGCAAGAGGCATTGGATATAATTAGATGATCTTTATTAATTTGCTTATGATTCACACCATAAACTGAAGTTATGTCAGCATTCTTTGCTGGTGCTGATATTAAAACTTTTTTTGCACCAGAGTGCATATGCTTTTGAGCTTCTATCTTGTTATTGAATTTTCCTGTACATTCTAAGATGATATCAGCACCTATCTTACCCCATTCAAGCTCTATCGGGTTTCTATTAGAAAGTTTTTTTATTTTCATATCATTAATCTCAAAAGTATCATCGTTAATGATTGTGATATCAGAATTTAATCTGCCATGTATGGAGTCGTATTTTAACAGATGAACGTTTGTATTTATTGGACCAGAATCATTAATAGCAACAATCTCAATTTCTTTTTGATAACTTTCTATAACGGCACGGAGTACATTCCTACCAATTCGACCAAACCCATTGATTGCTACTTTTACTGTCATTTCTTAATACTCATCTTTTATTATTATTCATAATTATATCGATGACATGATCTTTTGTGATCCCAAAATGTTGATAAAGTTCTTTGTATGGTCCACTTGCACCAAAAGATGACATTCCAACAAATATTCCATCATTACCAAGTATTTTTTCCCACCCTTGTCGCATACCTGCCTCAATAACTATATTTTGTTTAGCATTTCTTATTATACTATCTTTGAAATTATCATCTTGATCATTGAACAGGTCCAGGCAAGGCACAGAATATATAGCCATTTTTATTCCCGATTGAGTGAGTGAGTTATATGCATCAATTGCTATTTCCACTTCAGAGCCAGTTGCAAAAAGGGCATAATCTGGATCATCTGAGTTGGCTTTTACTAAATATAGCCCTTTTTGACAACTATTAACATCATACTGGTCTGATAATTCTCTAAACTCATTTAGATTTTGCCTTGATAGTGCAATGAGACTTGGCCCACCTCTATTTTTTAACATAATTTCCCAGCATTCTATTGTTTCAATAGCAGAAGCAGGTCTAAATACATAGACATTTGGTATTGATCGCAAGCTTGATAGGTGCTCAACAGGTTGATGAGTTGGACCATCTTCACCAAGCCCTATTGAGTCATGAGTAAGGACATAGATATTCTGCTGTTGCATCAATGCTCCAAGCCTTATTGCAGGACGACAATAATCAGAAAATATTAGAAAGGTCCCTCCGTATGGGATAAATCCTTTATGAAGGGATATGCCATTCATAATAGAACCCATTGCGTGCTCACGGATACCATAGTGAATATATCTACCACTAAAATTATTTGATGTTATTTCATTAATATTTTTTGTTTTTGTATTATTTGAACCTGTTAAATCTGCAGAGCCACCGATCAAAATTTCTGTTTTCTCATTTATGCAATGAAGAGCAATCTCGGACGCCTTTCTTGTTGCAATGTCACTTTTTGTAGTTAGATATTCAAGTTTTAATTCTACGAGTGATTTGAAGACATCTTGGTTTACGACACCGCTAATTTGATTGTTGAACTTATCTTGAATTTGCGCCGGTGAATTTTGGAATCTATCTTCCCAATTTATTCTTTCTTTGGATCCCTTTATTCCAATGCTTCTCCATGCTTGAAGAATCTCATTTGGAACAGAAAATTTATCATAATTAATACCTAGTTTCTCTCGTGTTAGCAGGTACTCTTCATTTCCAAGAGGGGAACCGTGAACACCGGATGTTCCTTCTTTATTAGGGGATCCATAGCCGATAATTGTTCTACACTTGATCATAGAAGGTCTTGATGATTTTTTGCATTGTTCAAGTGCTTTGGTTATCTCAATTGGTTTGTGTCCATCTATTTCAATCACTTCCCATCCTGACGCCTCAAATCTTTTAGCTTGATCAGTTGAGTCAGTTTTTGAGATTGGACCATCAATTGATATTTGGTTGTCATCAAAAATCAAGATAAGCTTGTTCAAGTTTAAATGACCTGCGAGGGATATGGCTTCCTGAGAAATCCCTTCCATAAGATCACCATCACCTGCCATTACATACGTCATATGATTGACAATATCACTACCGTATCTTGCTGATAGCATTTTTTCAGAAATTGCCATTCCCACTGCATTTGCAATGCCCTGACCCAGAGGTCCCGTTGTGGTTTCAATTCCCTTTAGATGACCATACTCCGGATGTCCGGCGGTTTTAGATCCCAGTTGTCTGAAGTTTTTTAAATCGTCAATTTTAATGTCATCATAGCCAAGCAAATATAGCAGTGAATAAAGAAGCATAGATCCATGTCCTCCAGACAGCACAAATCTATCACGATCATGCCATTGTGGGCTACTTGCATCGAATTTCAGAAAGTCTGAGAATAAAACTGTTGCTACATCTGCCATACCGAGAGGTAACCCAGGATGTCCACTATTTGCCTGTTCTATTGCATCGATGGAAAGGGCTCTAATTGCATTCGCCATTTCTTGATGTGCTATATGTTTTTCCATATTACTCACGATGATTACTTGATCTTTTTTTATAATTAATAACATGTTTTATCAAACAATATTTACATAATTACTTCTCTTTTCTGTATAAAATGAATATGAAAGGTATTGTTTTTAATAGAAAACTTATTTTTTTTTTATTGCAATTTACTAATCATTAATATTAATATTTATGAGAAAGCTGCAATCATATAAAAATAAGAAGCTTTATATTTTAGATTAGTGAGATTAAAATGAACCAGCAAAACTTTAAAGCAGGGACTTATGTTGAGACAAAAAATCTCAATGATCTAAACCCTAGACTTGCTAAAGCTCTGGAAAATTTGAATTCGGCCGTCAACAATTTAAGTGAGAAAAATCTTACCTCAGAAAGCTCAAACTCTGGGGAAATAAAGGATCTAACTAAAAAAATTGAAAAATTAAACGATGAAAATGTTGATTTACTTTTTAAAATTGATGATCTGAAGAAAAAGAATTTGAAGCTTGAGGATGCGAATAAGTTGGTTGATAAAAAGATTACAGACATGATTACATCTTACAAAGATTTTTTAAATAAAGCATCTTAGTATTACATGTTAGGACGCCAGGACTGAATCAATGGGCAAAGTCACAGTCAATATAAACAATCGAACTTTCCAAATAGCTTGTGAAGATGGTGAAGAGGTACGGCTTAAAGAATTAGCCTCTTTTTTTTCTCGCCACGTTGATCAATTGCAGGGCAGATTTGGTCATATTGGTGATGCCAGAATTTATGTTATGGCTGGGCTTCTAATTGCTGATAAACTATCAGATGCGTTAACTCAGATTGAAGAAATACAAGAAGATGTTAAAAGATTACAAAACAAAAATGATTTACATAAAGAAGACAGTCATAATCTTGAAGAACTTTTAATTACTGACATTGAACTATTGACGCATAAGTTAAACGAGATAACCAAAGCACTCTCTTGATTGTACACAATAAGAATGAATTCTTCTAAAATAAATGCTATACTTAACATAGCTATGCGGTTCGTGAGATCACTATTCCTGGCGCCATAGCAATTCTAAAGGGAACTGACGCTGGTTTGGACCGTGGTCCATTTCATTTAGTACCCACCTAAATATTAGGAGCCGAGGATTGCAGCATCCACGACCGTGTGGCCCATTATAGGTATAGATCTTTGCATAAAGTATTGTCCGAAAGAAAAAGTGAGCTCAGAAAGTCTGCAATATCTATGAGGCAAAATATTGATGCCTCAACACGTCATTTTTTTGAAGATAAAATAATTGATGTATTTAAGGGTATAGTCAGGTCCAAAGAGATTGTGGCAGGATATTTTCCTTTAAATAGTGAATTTAACATTATACCACTTTTGCATTTTTTAAAAAAAAGAAAAAATATAATAGCGCTCCCATGTGTCACAGAAAATAAGGTTCTTGATTTTCGCGCTTGGAACTTAGATAAAAGTAATCTAATTAAAAACCAATTTTCAATACCTGAGCCGAGCAAGACGGATACTATAATTCCAGACATAGTTCTTGTTCCTGGAGTATTATTTGATAGAAGAAACAATAGACTTGGATTTGGTGGTGGTTATTACGATAAAACAATTGAGTACTATAAAATTGAATATTCAACAAGATTTTTGGGAATATGTTACCCAAGTCAAATTGTTTCGGAATTGCCTGTCGAGGAGTTCGATCAAAAAGTTGATTTTCTTATTGATTTAGAAGAAATATAAAGTATTTCTATAATTGGATTTATGGTTGAGTATATATGAGAGCTTTATTTATTGGTGACATAGTTGGTGAGTCTGGAAGAAGAGTTGTCATTGAAAATGTTCAAAAAATTAGGGACAGTTATAATCTTGACTTTGTTATAGCAAATGGTGAAAATTCTGCATCAGGATTTGGTATTACAGAAAAAATCCTTCATTCCTTAATAGATTCTGGTGTTGATGCTGTTACATCAGGCAATCACATTTGGGATCAAAAGGAAACATTAGTTTACATAGAGAGGAATAATAGCCTTCTTAGGCCAGCAAATTTCCCAGAGGGTGCGCCTGGGAAAGGCTCATTTGTTTTCAATGCAAAAAATGGAGAAAAAATTCTTGTAATTAATTTAATGGGAAGAATCTTCATGAATCCCCTGGATGATCCATTCAAAATTATTGATGAGATATTGTCACAAACCAACTTGCAAAATAGTGTTGATGTTATTTTTGTTGATTTTCACGCAGAGGCAACATCAGAGAAATTAGCGATGGGCTATTATCTTGATGGTAGAGTAAGTGTTGTTGTTGGAACTCATACTCACATTCCAACTGCAGACTCTAGAATTTTATCAAATGGAACAGGATATATATCAGATGTTGGTATGAGTGGTGATTATGATTCTATACTTGGTTTTAAAAAACAAAATCCCCTTGAAAAATTTATCACTTCCATACCAAGCGGAAGGTTCATTCCAGCCTCAGGAGAAGCAACATTATCTGGTATTTTATTTGAAACTAATAATTCTGGTTTTGTAAATAAAATCAAACCAATAAGAATAGGAGGGTTACTGGGGGAAGAGCCCCCCGAATTCTAGAATTGTTATCAATTTTTCACGCTGAACTTTTAATTAACTAATTTTATCTTATTATGGATTGAGGAAAGAAATATGGCAGGACATTCAAAATTTAAAAATATCCAATACAGGAAGGGTGCTCAAGATAAAAGAAGAGCCAAGGTCTTTTCAAAGCTTGGAAAGGAAATTACAGTTGCAGCTAAATTAGGTTTGCCTGATCCTGCTATGAATCCAAGATTGAGATCTGCAATTCAAGCGGCGCGAGCTCAAAATATGCCAAAGGATAACATTGAGAGAGCAATTAAAAAAAGTCAGGATGCTGGGGGAGCCAATTTCGATGAAGTGAGATATGAAGGCTTTGGTCCTGGAGGTACAGGTTTTATTATAGAAACACTTACGGATAATAGGAATAGAACCGCTGGAGATGTCAGAGCTATTTTTACGAAATCAGGAGGAAATCTTGCAGAAAATGGTTCGGTTTCATTTTTATTCAGGAAAGTGGGAATAATTGAATTCGATAAATCGCAATTAAATGAAGAAGATGTAATAGAGGCATCAATCGAAAAAGGCGCTGATGATTGTGATATATCAGAAGAATCATATGAAATCTATTGTGATCCAGCAAATCTACATAACCTTGGTGAGAGTCTTGAGAGGATGTTTGGAGAGTCAAAATTAATGAAAATTATATGGAAGCCTGAGAATAATATAGAAGTAGATCAGGAAACGTATGCAAAACTAGAAAGGCTTCTAGAGGCATTGGATGATAATGAAGATGTTCAAGATATATATTTTAATTTTGATATACTAGATGAGTTTGTGAATTAAGCTTATATGAACGCATGCAAAAAAATTTTAGGAATTGATCCAGGACTTATAAATACAGGGTGGGGTATAATTTCTTTAAATGGTAATTCATTAAGTCATGTTGACCATGGCTTAATAAAAGTTCGAACAGATATAGACTTAGCTGAAAGACTATTATTAATTTCCAAAGGCTTAACAGAAATTTTATCCAATTATAATCCTGACGTATGCTCAATTGAGAAAACATTTGTAAATAACAACGCACTCTCTAGTCTAAAACTTGGGCATGCCAGGGGGGCTATACTTCTTACTATGGCAAGGTACAATCTTAGATGTTTTGAATATGCTCCAAACCAAATTAAAAAAAGTGTTGTAGGAAGAGGTCACGCTGATAAAACTCAGATTGCTCACATGGTTTCAATATTATTATCGAAAAAAATTGAGGGCGTCAGCGATGTTTCTGATGCGCTTGCGATTGCAATAACTCACGCATATCAAAATCACAATAGAATAGTACAGGTCACTCAATGATTAGTAAGTTAAAAGGAAAAGTAGATGCAATTATAGGAAATTCGCTGATAATTGATATAAACGATGTAGGATATGAGGTTTCTTATCCGGAGAGAGCAATCAATACACTAGTTGAAGGTTCAATGATCTCAATATACATAAAGACAATATTTAGAGATGATAATATTTACTTATATGGTTTTTCCTCAATTGAGGAAAGAACTTTTTTTAATTTGCTTCAAACTGTCCAAGGTGTTGGTGCGAAACTCGCAATGACTATAATTGGTTTCTTTGAAACAGAGGAAATTATAAAATACATTACTACTGCGGATGAAAAGTCAATAAGTACCGCACCTGGAGTCGGTACGAAAGTTGCAAAAAGAATTATCACTGAATTAAAAGATAAATTTAGAGATGGTTTTCAACAAAATACAGATGGTTATTCAACAAAAAGAAATAATGTTATATCCGCTCTTTTAAATCTTGGTTATTCAAGAACTGAAGCAATTAATATAGTTGAACAGCTGAATGATGAAATAAATCAAGGTCTGGAAATTGAAGAATTAATAAAGATGGCGTTAAGGAGAACTGTTTGATGGCTAATGATCAAAGAATTTATAGGCCACGTCTTTTAGAGCAATTTATTGGACAAAACTCAGTTCGGAAAAATCTTAAAGTATTTATCGAGTCAGCAAAAAAACGTGAAAAAAGTCTGGATCATGTTCTTTTGGCTGGACCTCCAGGACTTGGGAAAACAACACTGGCACACATTATTGCAAATGAGCTAGGAGTTAATATAAAAGTAACATCAGGCCCCCTTATAACAAAAGCTGGAGATTTGGCAGCTATCATAAGTAATCTGGAAGATAAAGATGTTTTATTTATCGATGAAATACATAGACTGAATGCTAGTGTTGAAGAGGTTCTTTATGCGGCAATGGAAGACTTTGTATTAGATATATTAATTGGAGAGGGCCCCGCTGCCAAGTCCGTTCGAATAGAATTAGCTCCATTCACATTAATTGGAGCAACTACCAGATTAGGGCTCATATCAAACCCACTTAGAGAGAGATTTGGTATTCCTGTAACTTTAGATTTTTATAATAATAATGATCTTAGCGAAGTGGTGAAAAACGCCTCAGGTGAGCTTGGGATAATAATTGATGATGCCTCTGCGAACGAAATTGCTTCAAGATCGAGAGGTACACCAAGAATTGCTAATAGATTACTCAGAAGGGTACATGATTACTCAATATACAACAAAGTAGATATGATTAATATTAATTTAGCAAAGGAATCATTAAAAGAGTTGGAGGTTGATAATATTGGTTTAAATAGCCTAGACTATAGATATTTGGATTGTCTGATTGAAAACCATAATGGAGGACCTGCAGGTATTGAGTCTATTGCAGCATCAATGGGAGAGGCTCGTGATGTGCTTGAGGATGTTATTGAGCCGTATTTAATTCAAAAAGGATTTGTAAATAGAACACCAAGAGGACGTATTATATCACAGAAATCGATTGTTGAAATGAAAGATAGATTGAAAAAAGTTGATAAATGACAAATTATAGACATATTCACAAACTATCTTGGTTTCGTTGGATGTGGATGGATAAATATAATATTGTAAATTATTGAGCTAATTTTAAGTAGAACATAGTATGGAAGAAACACAAATTGTTACAGACTTGAGTCTAATTGGGCTTTTCGCCGAGGCAGATATAATTGTAAAAATGGTCATGATTGGACTTATGATAGCATCCATATTCTCTTGGGCAATAATCATTGAAAAACTTGTTCTAATAAAATTAGTAAATAGAAATGCAATAAAATTTTACAGAGATTTTTGGAGCAGTAACATCAATGATATAGATGTCGCTTACAGAAACTCGAGAAATAACCCAATGGCAAAAATCTTTAATGCTGGCATAAAAGAGTGGAATACAACATTTAAAATTCACAAAAACATGTCAATTGATGGTGTAAAACAGAGAATTGAAAAAGCTATGAACGTTCAAATGAATATTGAACTTGATAAACTAGAAAAGAAGTTGCTATTTTTAGCATCGGTTGGTTCAACAGCTCCATTTATTGGTCTGTTTGGTACAGTCTATGGTATAATGAACAGTTTTTCAGCTATAGCCGCATCAAAGAGTACGAATTTAGCTGTTGTAGCTCCTGGAATAGCGGAAGCATTATTTGCAACAGCAATTGGGCTGTTTGCGGCAATCCCAGCCGTAATGTTTTACAATAAAATATCTAGTGATATTTCACGTGTTACATCTAACCTTGAAAATTTTAGTGATGAATTTATTAATTACTTTAGTAGGCAAATTGATGCGCAAATGGTTGCAGATGATTTTGAGGATAATTACGAAAGTCAAGATGAAGAATACTAGTTTTTTATAAAGATGGCAGTCAGTTTAAAAACATTACCAAATAATCGAAGAAGGATCAGAAAAAATAGTCCAATATCAGATATAAACGTTACGCCATTTGTTGATGTAATGCTTGTGTTATTGATTGTTTTTATGGTAACAGCTCCATTATTAACTGTTGGTGTTCCAATTGAATTACCAAAAACAGACGCAAAGCAAATGAGCGAAGAGTCTGAGCCTCTTACAATTACGCTGGATAAGGAAGGGAATATTTATATCCAAGAAATGGAGATTCCTTTCAGCGAACTTGGTGAGAAATTAGAGGCAATTGGAATGGGTAATTATGATCAGAAAATTTACATTAACGGTGACAAAAATATAAATTATGAAATGCTTATGAAAGTCATGGCAAAGATAAATTCAGCGGGCTTTACATCAATAGGTCTTGTTACGGATATAGAAACATAATATGTTATCAAGACCTCTATCTATCTCTTTGTCTATCCATTTATTTTTTATATCCATAATTGTAATAGGATTACCATCTTTTGATAAACTTGATGAACTGCCAACATCTGTCATTGAAATAGAGCTAATTGTAAATGAATTATCAAAGGAAATACAAGAGCAAGATGAAAATAATGAGGACTCAACTCAAGATCTAAAAAAATATAGTGCAACACCAAATATCAAGCCGTCTATGAGAAGTGACTCAACTAATAATATGAAGATTGATCAACAAATTGAGAAAGAGTCAACTATTCTTTCTGATGAAGAACCAGAAGAAGAAATATCAGAGATTTTTGCTACCCCAAGTGCAAAACCCGAATTAAGTAAATTGAATGATAAATTATTAACTAATTTAGAATACGATGAGAAAGAAGAGGAAAGTAAAGAAGTTACCGCGCTTCTTGATAAGTTTCCTGATGATAGGAATATTGGAGAAGTTATAGAAAATGTACCAGAAAAAAAGGAAATTTCTAAAAAAGCAGACACAATATCATCAGGAGATATTCTAAATATGAAAAGACAGATAGAAATGTGCTGGAATCCTCCAATAGGCGTCAGAGGAGCAGCAAATCAAAGAGTACAGGTACAGATTTCACTAGCTAAGGATGGAAAAATTTTGAATGTAGAACCAATTACGAGATCAACAAATGATGTGAGTAAAATTGCGATTGAGGCAGCCGTTAGAGCCGTTAAGCAATGTGAGCCTTATAAACTACCAATCGATAAATATGATTTATGGAAAGAAATTAAATTTACATTTGATCCAAGAAATATGATGGGTGGATGATATGAGAATTAAAATCAGATATATATTGACTGTTATAGCTATATTATTATTCCAAATTAGATTTCCGCAAGCAGCTCTAGAAATTAATGTCAATGATGGTAATTTAAAACCACTTCCAATTGCAATTCCATCAGTAATTGATAAACAGGGTTTGGAAAAAGATCTTGGATTTGATATATCTCGTGTAATTGCAAGTGACCTTGCTGGTTCGGGGTTATTTTACCCAATAAATCCCAAAGCATTTTTGGAAAATCTTAGCTCAATAAGTCAAAAACCAAATTTTAATTCCTGGCGGGTGATTAACGCTGAGACTTTATTGTCTGCTGAATTATCATATAGAGATAATGATATAGTGAGTATTGATTACAGACTTTGGGATGTTGTAGCGGAGAAGGCACTTGTTGAACAAACATTAACAACTTCAAGAAATAAATGGAGAAGTTTAGCTCATGTAATTGCAGACACAGTTTACACAAGGCTAACTGGCGAAAAGGGGTATTTTGATACGAAAGTTGCTTTTATTGCAGAAAGCGGTCCAAAGACAAATAGAATAAAGAGATTAGCAATTATGGATCAAGATGGATTTAATCCACGACTATTAACAACAGGCAATGATCTTGTATTAACGCCGAGATTTAGTCCGAATTCAGAAGATCTTGTATATCTTTCATACAGAAATGGTCAACCTCAGGTATATATCTATAACCTTGAATCAAAACAGACATATGTGGTTGGTTCATTTCCTGGTATGACATTTGCTCCAAGATTTTCCCCTGATGGGAAGAAGATTATTATGAGCCTGCAAGAAGGCGTTGGCTCTAATATTTTTGAAATGAATTTAAGTAATTTTGAAAGAAGAAGACTTACTAATACACCCGACATAAACACGGCACCGAGTTACTCCCCTGATGCAAAAAATATTGTATTTGAATCAGATAAATCTGGTACACAGCAATTATATGTGATGGATGCAAATGGAAATAATGTGAGAAGAATTAGTTATGGAACCGGAAGCTACTCTACGCCGGTATGGTCTCCAAGAGGGGACTACATAGCCTTTACGAAGATATCAAAGGGAAGATTTATGATTGGTGTAATGTTTGCTGATGGGAGTGGAGAAAGAATAATTACTGATGGTTTCCATAATGAAGGTCCAACTTGGTCTCCCAACGGCAGGGTCTTAATGTTTTTTAGAGAGTCACCAGGTGAGAGCGGTGGTTCTATGATATATTCCGTTGACATAACAGGATATAATGAAAAATTAATAGATACACCCGGGTTTGCATCAGATCCTTCATGGTCAAATCTGCTGAACTAAATATTACATCATTTGTTAACATTTAAGTGTTAAAGTTAGAGTCAGATTCTATATTTAAAGGGGAATAAACAATGATATATAAAAAAGCACTCAATCTTTCCGTGACTTTTTTATTAATTTTTATCCTAACAGGATGTGCATCAAGGCAAAAGATCGAGCAAGTCTTGTTTGGTGGTGGAAATGATAATGAAGCTGACATAGTATCCAATGCAATACCTGGATCATCCCAGGACTTCACAGTTAATGTTGGTGACAGAGTATTTTTTGTGACAAACTCTACTAGTTTAGATGATGATGCAAAGGCAATACTTGAGAGACAAGCTTCTTGGTTAGAATTATACCCTGAAATTGATATTATAATTGAAGGTCACGCTGATGAGAGAGGAACAAGAGAGTACAATCTGGCTTTAAGCGCAAAAAGAGCTGAAGCGGCTGTTTCTTATCTTGAAAGTCTTGGAATAGGTAGTGACAGGATTGAAACTATATCATACGGTAAAGAAAGACCTGTGGCAGCATGCTCATCTGAAGCGTGTTGGTCTCAAAATAGGAGAGCGGTATCTGTTGTAATTGCAGATAATTGATTTGATTTCCTACTAGATATTTGAAAAACATTCATATATTATTTTGCCATAAAAAATGTGGATTGGCATCTATTGCTTAACTAATAATTATGAATCTTAAAGATAAATTACCCCTATCAGATCATCAAATTAATGACTTATTCTCACCATTAGTAGATATTAATAGAATGGCACTAGCTGTTTCAGGTGGTAGAGATAGTTTAGCATTGATGTTCTTAATCAATAAATGGCTAAAAAATAATAAATTTAAAAAGGACATTGTTGTTTTAACTGTCAATCATCAGCTAAGAGAAGAGTCAAATGCAGAATGTGCTGAGGTCTCATTGATTGCTGAGGGATATGGTTTTCATCATAAGATACTTATTTGGCATCATGGTAATATAAAAACCTCGATACAAGAGAAGGCAAGAAATGCAAGATACGAGCTAATGATAAATTATTTAAAGGAAACTAGAATTGATACTTTAATCACAGGTCACACATTAGATGATAACATTGAGACATTTTTGATGAGGCTTGCAAAAGGGAGTGGATTAGAGGGTTTGAAATCCATACAAACAAGTCGTAACTTAGATGGAATAAATTTATTTAGACCATTGCTAAAAGTAACCAGAGATCAAACAACAAAAATTTTAGTTTCACAAAACATTGGATGGATTGATGATCCCACAAACAATGATGAGAAGTATGAAAGAATACAAATTAGAAATAACATATCAACTCTGGAAAAACTTAATATAAGCAAAGAAAAGCTTCAGTTGACATTAAATAGATTGGGAAGGGCTCATGAAGTAATAAGTAATGTTACAGATAAGGCCCTTCGTGAAGTTTTACATTTTGATAATCTTGGTTATGTGTCATTGGATTATGATATCTTGAGAGCATATCCCCATGAAATTATCATTAAGGTTTTCGAGAAGGCTTTAATTTATGTAAACGGTAAAAGGGTGTCCCTTCAATCATTAGAGAGAGTCTGTTCTGAAGTAATCCAAACAAGAAAGCCGAAGACCATAAATGGTTGTGTCATATACACAAAGAAAAATATGATACACATCACAAGAGAGAATAGGGATATTGAGTGTTTTAATCTGAAGGTTGGCGATTATCATTTTTGGGATAATAGATTTAAAATTTGTTTGAAGTCGTTTAATGAAGATTTCATAACCATAAAAAATTTAGGTAGATCCAAAGAATTAAAATATCTATGCGAAAATACTATTTACGCAAATATTCCAATGTATGTCTTGAACACACTACCTGGTGGATTTATAAAAGATAAGCTTGTATTAATGCCTAACATACACAATATATATAATAGTGGATATTTAGACGTTAAATTCAAGCTGCAAGAGAAGAATAAATTAGTGTAGTTTTTATGCAAAGGATATTAAATTGGGTGGTTTAAAGAATATAATAATTTGGTTGGTCATCGGCTTGCTCATGATGGCATTATACAATGTGTTTCAAACCTCAAGTGAAACAAGAGGTGTTACTGAAATAAGCTATACAACACTTATATCAGAAGTTTCTGGAGGAAATGTAAGAGATGTTGTCATAACCGGTGATGAGATCCGAGGATCATTTAATGATGGATCCAGGTTTCACTCATATACACCTGATGACCCACAATTTATTGATAGACTAAATGACCAAGGTGTCATTATCAATGTGCAGCCAATTAAACAAAGTGCATTATTCTCTATTTTTGTTTCATGGTTTCCAATGTTGCTCCTCATTGCTGTTTGGGTATTTTTTCTTAAACAAATGCAAGGTGGTGGCCGTGGAGCAATGGGATTTGGGAAATCCAAAGCAAAATTATTAAATGAAAAAAAAGGAAAAGTGACATTTGCTGATGTAGCTGGAATTGATGAGGCAAAAGAAGATTTAGAAGAAATAGTAGAGTTTCTAAAAGACCCAAGAAAGTTTCAGTACTTAGGGGGAAAGATTCCGAAAGGAGCATTGCTTGTTGGACCGCCTGGGACTGGAAAAACGCTACTAGCAAGAGCAATAGCTGGGGAAGCGGGTGTGCCATTTTTTACAATATCTGGTTCAGATTTTGTTGAGATGTTTGTAGGTGTCGGTGCAAGCAGAGTCAGAGATATGTTTGAACAGGCTAAAAGAAGCGCTCCATGTATAATCTTCATTGATGAAATAGATGCAGTGGGAAGACATCGAGGAGCAGGCCTTGGCGGTGGAAATGACGAAAGAGAGCAAACCTTAAATCAATTGCTAGTTGAAATGGATGGTTTCGAAGAAAATGAAGGTATTATATTAATTGCAGCAACGAACAGACCAGATGTTCTTGATCCTGCTCTACTTAGACCAGGTAGATTTGATAGACAGGTAGTTGTTCCAAATCCAGACATTATTGGTCGTGAAAAAATATTGAAGGTTCATGTAAGAAAAGTAAAATTATCAGAGGAGATAGACCTGAAAGTTATCGCTAGAGGTACGCCAGGTTTTTCTGGAGCTGATCTTGCAAATCTTGTTAATGAAGCTGCGCTATTGGCAGCAAGAAGAGGTAAAAGAGTAATAACACAGACAGAATTCGAAGATGCAAAAGACAAAGTAATGATGGGATCAGAGAGAAGGACTCTGGTAATGTCCGATGATGAGAAAAAATTAACGGCATATCATGAAGCTGGTCATGCTTTAGTAACCATCAAACAAAAGGCATCGGATCCAATCCATAAAGCGACAATCATACCACGTGGAAGAGCTTTAGGTATGGTAATGAGGTTACCTGAGCGTGATCAACTTTCTATGACCAGAGAAAAAATGAAAGCGGATCTAGCTGTTGCTATGGGGGGGAGAGCTGCTGAGGAATTAATTTTTGGTGATGATAAAGTTACATCAGGCGCACAATCTGATATAAAAATGGCTACAAATTTAGCAAGAGCCATGGTAACTCAGTTTGGTATGAGTGATATTTTGGGACCTCTCGCTTATGGTAATAATGAGGACGAAGTGTTTTTAGGTCATTCAGTTGCTAGAACCCAAAATTTATCCGAAGAAACCCAAAAGATCGTAGATTCAGAAATACATAAGCTTGTTGATCAAGGTCACAAGACAGCTACAGAAATTGTAATAGAATTTAAAGATCAACTTGAGATTATCGCAGAAGGTCTGCTCGAGTATGAAACTCTAAGTGGTAACGAAATTTTAGATCTACTGAATGGTAAAAACCCTGATAGGTCAGAAGATTTGGGGTCAGAGGAACCTCCAACAGATGCATCAGCTATACCATCCAAGAAAGTAAAAAATGAACCTGTAGATAAAATCAAAAAGACAGGAAAGATGAAGCCTCAAACTCAGTCTTGATCTTTTAGAAAATAAGTTCAAATTCACAGGCTATCATGACAAACAGAAAATATTTTGGCACAGATGGTATTAGAGGTATCGCAAACCTTCCTCCAATGACTGCTGATATAGCTCTAAAGATTGGTGCAGCTACAGGATTATATGTTTCCGTAAATAAAAAAGCCAAGAGGGTCGTGATTGCAAAAGATACAAGATTATCAGGTTATATGTTAGAGTCAGCAATTACTTCAGGACTTACTTCTGTAGGTCTAGATGTTTTTTTACTCGGGCCGATGCCAACTCCATCAATAGCTATGATGATGAAATCAATGAGAGCAGATCTGGGTATAATGATATCAGCATCTCATAATACCTACGAATATAATGGTATTAAAATTTTTGGCCCTGATGGTTATAAACTTAGCGATGAAAATGAATCAGAAATTGAAAAGATAATCCAAAATCTAGATAATTATGATTTAGGTAAAATCAAAATAGGTAAAGCCAAAAGAATTGATGATGCACAGGCAAGATATATTGAGTATATAAAAGGAACTCTTAGTAAAGAACTAACTCTGGATGGAATGGATATTGTAATTGATAGTGCAAATGGAGCGGGTTATAAGATAGCGCCTCTGACTCTATGGGAATTAGGTGCAAATGTGATATCAATTGGGGATGCACCTAACGGACAAAATATAAATCAAGATTATGGTTCAACATCACTTGAAAATATTATTGATACCGTTGTAAAAAATAAGGCTGATATTGGAATTGCGCTAGACGGTGATGCTGATAGAATTATCGTCATAGACGAAAATGGTGAAATTGTTGATGGAGATACCATATTAGCAATTATTGCAAAGGAATGGCAGGAAACAAAGAAGTTAAAGAAAAACAGTGTTGTGGCAACCATCTTATCAAATATTGGTTTGGAAGATTATTTGAGCAGTCAAAGTATTGAACTGCATAGAACAATGGTTGGTGATAGGTATGTATCACAGTATATGAGAGAGAATGGATTTAATGTGGGTGGTGAGAAATCTGGACATATCATATTGAGTGACTATTCAACAACTGGTGATGGTATTCTTGCAGCACTGCATATACTTGCAATAATGAAAAAAAATAGACAAAAGATTAGTGATCTTGCAAAGTTAATTGATCCCTATCCACAGATTCAGAAGAACTTCATTATAAAAGAGGATCAGGCTCCAGACATTATTCAATTAAGAGACTTATCAGAAAAGCATCAACGAAAGATTGGAGATAAAGGTAGGGTTCTTATAAGATTGTCTGGCACAGAACCCTTAGTAAGGGTTATGGTTGAGTCTAAAGATAAAAAATTATTGGATCAAACTCTGACTGAAATCACAACGAGCCTTAACGAATTACTGAACTAATTTTTCTTTAATCTTGATCCGTAACGTGTCACAATAATTCCAAATAAAATAATAATCATCCCCGTTATTTGTGCAATTGTTATACTTTCATTTAGCAGTAAGGTTCCAAGCACAACAACATATACGGGTAATATATAATGTGTAAGGGACACAAATGTTGGCCCTGCAATTTTAGTCAAATTAAACATTACCATACTTGCCATAGCCGTTGAAAATATTCCCATAATTAAAACAGATATAAAGGATATATCAGTAATTAAAATGTCTGGTATTCCTTCACTTGATATAGCAACAATTAAGGCAAAGAGAGAGCCGATGAGAAAGCTTCCTGAGGTTTTCTGCATTAATGAAATATTGGGCATTAAATTGACTGCGATATTCTGAATAGAATATCCAATTGCCGCTAGTAGTATTGCTATTTGAGGAAGAAGGGATGAATAAGACGATGATGAACTTGAATTTTCTATATCTTTAAACAATAAAACATAAAGTCCCAAAAAGCCGAAAATGATTCCTAAGAATTTAATCAAATTTAATTTTTCATTTGGAACAAGGAAATGAGCAGCCATTACAGTAAATAGTGGTCCGATACCAAATAAAATTCCACTTATGTTTGTGTCAAGATAGATTGTCCCCCAACAAATCAGATAGAATGGTAAGAATGCGGTCATACCTACCAAAACCAGCCACAGCCAATTTATATAACCACGAGGTAGATGCTCACCTCTTATCCTTAATATGGAATAGATTATTAAGAAACCTATGGTTAGTCTCATCGCCACAATCCATAATGGGCTAAATACATCTAATGCATATTTTGTAAGAGCAAAAGTTGATCCCCAAAAAATTACAAGTAAGGATAGGTAGAACCAGTGGAGAAGTACAGGATTTTTCATTTTTTTAATTGTATAAATTTATTTGTGCATTAATGCATATGCGTCAATACTACATAAGTCAATTTAATTTATTTTGTATTTGATCTATTCCATTTTATGAAGTAAAAAAAAAGTGGGACAACTCTCCCCAACGAGAGTCGCCTATCTGGAAGGGATAGAATAATGATACAGAAACCAAAAATTAAAACTAATAGAGCTCTGTTCTCATCGGGGCCATGTGCCAAATATCCTGGATGGGATATAAATAATCTAGACACTACGATTCTTGGTAGGTCTCACAGGGCAAAGCAGCCAAAAAACTTCATAGAGTATTCAATTAACCTTACAGCCGAATTACTTGAACTGCCAAAGGATTATAAAGTAGCAATTGTCCCTGCATCTGATACAGGTGCATTTGAACTCGCAATGTGGAATTTATTAGGTTCAAGGCCGATAGATGTATTCGCATGGGAGTCATTCGGCAAGGGTTGGGTAACCGATATTATTAATCAATTAAATTTGTCAAATGTGAATAAAATTGAAGCAGAATATGGTTTTTTACCTGATTTATCTAAAGCAAACCCAAAAAATGATATTGTTTTTACTCTCAATGGGACAACTTCAGGAGTAAAGGTTCCAGATCTAAACTGGATAGATAACAATAGAGAAGGATTAACTCTCTGTGATGCAACGTCTGGGTTGTTTGCTCAAAATGTCGATTGGAGCAAATTAGATGTTACAACTTTTTCTTGGCAAAAAGTTCTTGGAGGGGAAGCTCAGCATGGGATGATAATCTTGTCACCACGTGCGATAGATAGAATAAATACTTATAATCCAGATTGGCCAATGCCAAAAATATTTAGAATAAAAAAATCTGGTAAAGTAGATGAAAGTATATTTACTGGCTCTACTATTAACACACCATCTCTTATGTGTGTTGCTGATTATGTGTCAGCACTTGAATGGGCAAAGAAAAGCGGTGGATTGAAGAAGTTAATAGAAATTGCCAATTCTAATTTAGATATTATTTCACAATGGGTTGAGAAAAATAATTGGATATCTTTTTTAGCACAAGACAAAGAGACAATTTCGAACACATCAGTGTGTCTTGAATTTGCATCAAAAAGCCCAGATGGAGATGATTTAGACACCGCAGCACTATCAAAAGATATACAAAAAATTCTGGAAGAAGAACAAATTGGATATGACATTGGTGCATATAGAGATGCTCCTCCAGGATTAAGAATTTGGGTCGGTGCCACAGTAGAACCCCAAGATGTATCTATATTACTTGAATGGATCGAGTGGGCTTATTTTTCAATAATTCAAAAACAATAATTAATTTATAAGGATTTTCATAATGCCAAAAGTACTTGTTTCAGACAAGCTCAGTGAAGAGTCTGTTAAGATTTTTAAAGATAGAGGAATTGAAGTCGACTATCTCCCTGATGTTGGTAAAGATAAAGAAAAATTATACGAGATTATTAAAAATTATGATGGCTTAGCTATAAGATCAGCTACAAAGGTTACAGAGAAGATCTTAGATAATGCTAAAAAACTTAAGGTTGTCGGTAGAGCAGGGATTGGTGTTGACAATGTTGATATCGAGACTGCTACTTCAAATGGTGTAATTGTTATGAATACACCTTTTGGTAACTCAGTAACAACAGCGGAACATGCAATCACAATGATGATGTCGCTTGCACGACAGATACCTGAAGCAGATAAGTCAACAAAATCGAGTTTATGGGAGAAGTCACGGTTCATGGGCGTAGAATTAACTGGTAAGACGCTTGGTGTGATTGGTTGCGGAAATATTGGTACAATTGTAATAGACCGTGCAAAAGGTCTTAGAATGAAAGTATTGGGTTATGATCCTTTTCTGACTGATGAGCGCGCAGAGTCGATGGGTATAGATAAAGTTGAATTAGACGTGCTATTTAAGAATTCAGACTTCATAACAATACATACTCCATTAACTGAAAAGACAAAGAATATTATAAATGACAAGAGTATAAGTCTTATGAAAGACTCAGTTAGGATTATAAATTGTGCCCGAGGCGGTTTGATTGACGAGTCAGCACTTTTAGAAGCCTTGAAAAATAAGAAAATTGCTGGAGCTGCAATCGATGTATATGTAGAAGAACCAGCAAGGCATAATCCATTATTCAATTTTGAAAATGTTATATGTACTCCGCATCTTGGCGCATCTACCGTGGAGGCTCAGGAAAAAGTCGCAGTACAGATTGCAGAACAAATGAGTGATTTTCTTCTAACCGGTGCTATTACAAATGCAATAAATTTTCCATCTGTATCAGCCGAAGATGCTGCATCGATGGAGCCCTATCTCGTCCTTGCAAACAGACTAGGGTCATTTGCTGGACAGATAACAGAAACCGCCATTAAGAATATTAAAATTGAATATGTTGGAACAATCGCTGAAATGAACATTGACACGCTCACTTCAACACTAGTAGCTGGGTTATTGAAACCTCTATTAGAAGATATTAATATGGTCAATTCTATGTCTATTGCCAAACAACGAGGTTTGAATATTGAACAAATTAAAAAAGCAAGTGGCGGTGTATACGGATCATACATTAGATTAATTGTTGAGTCTGAAAGGCAAGAGCGTTCTGTAGCAGGAGCTGTTTTCTCAGATGGAAGTGCAAGGCTTATCCAAGTTAAAGGAATTGATATGGAAGCGAAATTTGCTAGAAATATGATCTATATCACAAATAATGATTTACCTGGGCTTGTTGGAAAGATTGGTCAATGTCTTGGCTCACAAGGTGTTAATATTGCTAATTTCAATTTAGGGAGAGATAAAATTGGTGGTAGTGTTATTGAGCTAATTGAAGTTGACTCACCGGTAGATGATTCAGTTCTTGATAGCCTAAATAGGATTGATGATATTGTTCAAGTTAAAAAACTAAACTTTATATAAATAATATGACAAGTGTAGTAATTGTTGGCACTCAATGGGGTGACGAAGGGAAGGGAAAGATTGTTGACTCTCTTTCTGAAAAAGCTGATTTGATTGTCAGATTTCAGGGCGGACACAATGCTGGTCATACTCTGGTTATTGATGACCAAACCATAAAGTTATCACTACTTCCTTCTGGTATTGTTCGAAAGGATAAATTGACAATTATTGGAAATGGAGTCGTCCTTGATCCAAACGCGCTCCTATCAGAAATAGAATATCTATCAAAACTAGGAGTTCAAGTAACACCTAATAATCTTAAAATTGCTGAAAATGTATCAATTATATTACCACTACATAAAGAACTAGATCTGGCGCGAGAAGAGAATGCTGGAAAATCAAAAATTGGTACAACAGGAAGGGGTATTGGTCCTGCTTATGAAGATAAGGTAGCAAGAAGATCGATTAAACTTATCGATCTTGATGATTTTGAAAATATTGATAGCAAAATTGAGAGGATCATAGAACACCATAATATACTCAGAAGGGCGTATGGCCTTGGTGATATGAAAATAGAAGATATTCATAGATATCTCGATGGCATAAAAGAAGAGATTTTACCTTTTATGGCCAATACATGGCGAATTCTTAATCAAGCAAAGATCGATAATAAAAAAATATTATTTGAAGGTGCCCAAGGTCTGCTACTTGATGTAGATTTTGGTACATATCCATTTGTGACATCATCGAATACAATGCCAGGTCAGGCGTCCATAGGAAGCGGAGTTGGTCCAAAATATTTAGATCATATAATTGGTATCACAAAAGCATACACAACCAGGGTTGGAAGTGGTCCATTCCCAACAGAATTATTTGATGATATCGGTGAAAAATTAGGTGATATTGGAAAAGAATTTGGAACTGTTACGGGACGAGAAAGAAGATGTGGTTGGTTTGATGGGGTGTTGGTGCGTCAAACTGTTCAAATATCAGGGATTGATACCATTGCTCTGACAAAACTTGACGTGCTTGATGGTTTTGAAAAAATAAGTATTTGTATTGGATATGAGCTTGATGGGAAAAAAATTGATTATCTTCCATTATCAGAAACACTCCAAAAAAAAATTATACCTATTTACGAAGAACATGATGGTTGGCTTTGTGATACCTCAGGTGTGAACAACATAAATAATTTGCCCGAAAATGCTATTAAATATGTAAAAAGAATAGAAGAAATTATAGGTATACCAATTGATATAATTTCAACAAGCCCAAGGAGAGAAGACATTATCTTTCTTAATGAATATTTTTAAAGTACAAAATATCTAGTATAAAGCATCTAAAAAGTTAATAACTAAATACAGGAATAATTATATTGGTGAATAGTCTAGATAACAATTCAATGTATCCAGTAAAACATAGTTTATTAGCAAAGTTATTTCATTGGGGTTTTGTTATAATATTTATTTATGGTATTTATAAACAGGTCCAAGATATTGAACAACTTGAAGATAACTCATTATTAAGATTTGAATTAATTTTTGCACTTATTTTCATAGCATTGCTCATTATAAGATTTTTTTATATGAAAAAAACACAGCAAAGCTCTTTACCTGAAGATACTCCAAAGATACAAAAAGTGGCTGCAAGAATAGTGCATAACTCAATGTATATTAGTCTTTTTCTGGTACCTATGGCTGGGATCTTTGTGGGGTTATTTTATGCAATGGGATTAAAGGATGGTTTCTTAATTGATGTTTTGGTAGGACTCCACGAGTTTTCAATTCAAGCAATTTATTGGCTAATAGGTATTCATATTTCAGCAGCAATTTTTCATAGAATTCGGAAAGACGGGGTTTGGTCTTCTATGGTTCCATTTTTGAAAGAAAAATAAAAATGTTCGAGTTTATAAAAAGGAATCATAGCTATCTGCAGGCTGGATTTTTATTAACTTTTGCGGCTAGCATAGGGCAAACATTCTACTTTGCATTATATGCTGGAAGTATTAGAGGAGAGTTGGGCTTATCTCATGGTCTATATGGCGGTCTATATACAATAGCTACCTTATTAAGCGCTATGACAATGTTATACACTGGTAAGATGGTAGATTATATAAATATAAGAAGATTGGCATTTACTGTTTTAGTCTTATTAGGAGTATCATCTATATTATTTTCTTATATAAATTCTGCCTTTTTCTTACTATTTGCATTTTATTTTTTAAGAATAACGGGGCAAGGAATGTCAACTCATACGTCTTCGACATTTATTGCAAAAACTTACAGTGTTATGAGAGGTAAAGCACTTGCGGTAACAATACTTGGAAGAGCATTTGGTGAAATGTTTATGCCAATAACAGCATTAATATTGATAGCTGCTTTTGGATGGCGTAATGCTTGGTTGCTAACAGGAATAATCATTCTAATCTTTATTGCGCCATATACAGCCTATCTTTTAAAAGACAGAGAAGTTTATGAACCAAATCAGAGTACAGAGAAGAAAAAAATTAAAGAGAGTATCATTGATTATAGAAGATCAGACGTTCTCAAGAGCGGGTATTTCTATTTATTATTAGCTGCAATACTTGCACCACCATTTGTTTTGACTGGTATCTTTTTTCATTCTTACCATCTAATGGATATTAAAGGCTGGGCAACTGAAATATATGCACTAACGATGCCAATATTCTCGATATTATTAATTATATTTGTATTAATATCAGGCTGGGCAGTCGATAAGTGGAGTGCAAAAGATCTCATAAAATTCTTTTTATTACCACTTTCATTGGGATCTTTTATTTTAGCTTATGGTCAGAATGAGATTTCTATGGTTTTGTTCATGATTGCCAGTGGTATTACTACTGGTTTTGCTACATCGATATCAGGATCTCTATGGGCTGAATTATATGGAACCAAATATTTAGGTGAAATCAAGTCAGTTATAACCTCTAGTGTTGTGGCATCGACAGCAATATCACCAGGCTTAATGGGATATTTAATAGATCATAATGTCAGCATTGAATCTCAAATTATGACTTTTGGAGTATATATGATCTTGATAACTATACTGGTTGTTATGATAAAGAGTAAAAAAGTTTAGTTTGCGCGATTGATAAAGCCTTTTATTTTATCAAATGCCTTGCTTTCAATTTGCCTTACTCTTTCTCTACTTATTCCAAACTCCTGACTTAATTCTTCTAGAGTTTTGGAATCTTCATCAATTCTTCTTGATATGAGGATTGATTTTTCTCTTTCATTGAGGCAGCTGAGCGCTTCATATAGCATCTGCTTTCTCTTATCCATCTCGTCATTTATAACGAGGGAGGTCTCTTGGTTTTGGCTATCATCTACAAGGAAATCCTGCCATTGACCTTCACCTTCATCTGATATGTGTGTATTTAATGATGAGTCTCCACCAAGACGTCTGTTCATATCAACTACATCAGTTTCTGTTACTCCAAGATTTTCAGCAATATGAGCAATTTGTTCAGGTCTTAAATCACCGTCGTCAACTGCTTGGATATTATTCTTAATTTTTCTTAGGTTAAAGAATAATTTCTTTTGATTTGCAGTAGTTCCCATTTTAACCAAGCTCCAAGAACGAAGTACATACTCTTGAATTGCTGCCTTTATCCACCAAATTGCATATGTTGCAAGTCTAAATCCTTTTTCTGGATCAAATCTTTTTACTGCCTGCATCAACCCTATATTACCTTCTGCAATTACGTCACTTAGAGGAAGACCATAACCTTTGTAGCCCATAGATATCTTAGCAACTAATCTTAAATGACTTGTAACAAGTTTATGGGCAGCTTCTGTGTTGCCTTCCTTATTTAGTTGGTTTGCTAAGTCAATTTCTTCTTCTTGTGATAGTAATGGAAATTTTTTAATTTCCTTTAAGTATAGAGCTAGACTATCTTCACTAGCAATTACTGGTATATTACCGTACATTTGTTATTTAATTTCCTTTATTTAAGCTAAATGTAGAGAACATAATAAAATACACCTATATTAGATCTCTGACAATATATTTTTTAACATTAATAGATCATGTGGCAGAGCAGTTTCGAAAGTCATAGTTTCATTATTTGATGGATGTAAAAATGATATTTTTGATGAATGCAGAGCATGCCTATCTAAATTTAATAACTGTATTCTACTATTTTCACTCATCATCTTTGTCTTTGTTATAAAGCCTTTCCCATATTTTTGGTCACAAACGACTGGGTTCCCAATATAATCAAGATGAACCCTAATTTGATGCGTTCTGCCTGTATATAGTTTACAACGCACAAGAGAAGCTAATGGTTCATTATTGCTAGTATGGTATTTTTCAATAATTTGATAATCTGTGATAGCCTTCCTACCTTTTTCAGGGTTCATTGTGACAGAGATTTTCGTTCTATCATTATCACTTCTGGATAGTTGTGTTTCAATTCTTCCTTTTTTTAATTTTGGTATACCCCATACAAAAGCAAGATAAATTCTCTCCAGGTTTCCTGTCCTACCATGATCTTGGAACTGCTGTGAGAGATGAACATGAGATTTGTCATTTTTTGCGACTAGCATTAATCCACTCGTATCTTTGTCAAGTCTATGCACTATACCTGGGCGAAGATGACCACCAATTCCAGAAAGTCTATCACCACAATGGTACATTATTGCATTAACAAGAGTTCCTGAGTTTACTCCTGCCCCAGGATGAACTACAAGATTTGGTTGTTTGTTAATTACAAGAAGATCATCATCTTCATATAAAATGTTAATTGGAATATTTTCTGGTTCCAATAGTTCTGTCTTTAGTGGTGGAATTGTAATTTTTATATTTTCACATTCACCGTTTAGCTTCAAATTTTTTTGTGCAACTAAATTATTATTATATGAAATTGCCTTATCAGAAATTAAGTCTGTAATCCTTTGTCTGCTTAGCTCAGTATTTTGACTTAGGTACTGATCTATTCTTTTGCCGCAATCAGATTTATTTGTTATAAGTGTAATTAAATTATTTTTTATCATCAATTTACACTATGAATGAAATCGAAAACACAGAACAAAATGTTAGGTCTACTCGAGGTTTAAAGATTGCAATATTTATCATGACTTTATTGCTCATTGTTGGATTTTGTGTGGTTTTTTTAACAATTGGTTATAGATTATCAAATAATTCATCAGTTACGCAAGATATTACATCATCAAATGTAGTAATTGAGATTGATCCAAAGGAAGAAATTTTTTCATTTAGTAATGACCAAAAATATATTCATATACTAACAGTTGATGAACAAAAAAATTACACAATTTATAATTTCGACAAGAGATCCAACCAGCTTATTTCTACTATTGAGTTGAACAGATAACCTATCAAATTAAGCCTATACCTCGAATAATTAATAGCATAGATGATATACTACAAATTATTAGAATATATGGTCTAAGCATTTTGTTTGAATACTTTAATAAATATTTTGATGCATAAGAGGCTACAAAAAGTGATGGTAGTAATAAGAATCCATATATAATATTGTATACTGTCATTACATCTGCAATGACTAACACAATGAATGAAGCAAAGCTGCCAACAGCAAAGAAAGCATTATTGTTTGCTCTTACAATTATCGGATTTTCATTTTGATATATGATTCCCATTGGTGTGCCACCAACACCTACAACTGTTCCTAATATTCCAGATGTAGCACCAGCTATAAAATGATTACTTGGGCTCTGTTTTATCGATTTGATAGCAAATCTGCTTATTAAGATTGATATTAGTAAGACTATTCCAATTGTAATCTCGATCTTTCCCGATGAAACAATATAAGCAGCAATTCCACCTGCTAAAATTGAACCCAACACTCTACCTATAATCGCTGGTTTGTATGTGTACCAGTGAATATCTTTATAATATCTTATACTGGGAAGTAGTGATGCAAAAAAACCTAAAAAAACAATAGTTGATGGAATGAGAGACGGATTAAGTAATGCTAGTAAAGGTGCTGCGATCATACCCCAGCCCATACCAAATACGCTTTGAGCTGTTGATGCAATGTAAACAATTACAAAAGCAATTAGGATTTGGGAAATCCCAATATCCGATAAAAAACCTTCAACCATATATTGGATAATCTATATTAAAAAGGTAACCATTTTGGATTTTTTGAGAATTTTATATAACCAATATTTGCACCCATTCTCAATCCGACCCCTGTTTTTATAGACGCAATGGTTGTGCCACTTCGATTGTAAACACTACCTCCGAGTCCTCCTACCACATATGCAGTACCATTTGTACCAGGGAATCTTTTATGTACATCACTTATCTTATCCATATTATAAACTAGGTACATTACTCTGGAACCATCTCCACCATAATCAATTCCTATACTTGGCCCTTGCCAATATATTTTTTCTTCACCCATGTTCTTTGTTGTAATTGAACCTTCTCCGTAGACTAACCCTGCAATAATGGCGCCACCAGCCTCTTCACCTATTATATATCCGTCTGGTCTGCCAAATGCTGAAAAAAGAGTTTCAAGTGTAACACCAAGACCTTCAGTCGCAGTACCAAAGAAATCATGGCCAGCCAAAACTAGTTCGTTTATAGAAAAACCATCAGGGTTGCTCTCAATTGCTTCGGGTTCATCATACCACTCAGCTTGGATGTTATTTGCTGTAGCTAAAGAAATTGAGAATCCTAAGATGAGAGTTAATAATAAAAGTTTTAAATTTTTTATATATGTCATTCCATAACCATATGATGCAAATTAATTTATTTTTATGTCATGCAGTATAACATAAAACAAATGAAAATAAATAAATATGAAGAAATACTGGTTAATTATTTTAATATAAGGCTTCATGTAGGCGATCTTTTTGATCATCATTTGCAAGCGCTATAAATCCTGATTTATTATAAAAATTTGGCTTGTTATATTCAAAATTTAGAAAATTAATGTCATAGAATGATCCTCCTGCAGCAGCCAGTATGGCTTGTCCTGCGGCGGTATCCCACTCATAGCAAGGATCATGCCTTATATAAAAATCAGCTTTCCCTTCTGCTAGAAGACAAAATTTAAGTGCAGAGCCACAATGAACAACACTATTGATTGATAATTTTTGGAGGATATCATGCATTCTTTTTGACAATTTTGATCTACTGTATAGCATGACTTCAGGCTTCTGTTTTCTTGTAAAAATCTGTTTTATAAATTTTTGTTTATCAATTTTATAAGCAGATGTTGTGTTGTATGAAAAGTATGTTGTATTTGATGCTGGCACATTAATAATTCCCATGAGAGGCTTATTATCTTTTACTAGGGCAATATTTATTGTAAATTCATCATTTTTTTTTATGAATTCACGTGTTCCATCTAATGGATCAATAAGAAAAAAATAATTAGAATTTACTCTATTCTCCTCTTCAAAGTACTTTTCCTCAGATATTACATCTATGTTTGGCTCAAGTTTAGATATCCCCTCAAGTATAACATTTTCGGATACTTTATCTGCAAGAGTTACTGGTGAATTATCATGCTTGATATCAACTTGGTAATTTGAATTGTATATTTTTATAACTTCATTTGCTGCAAGATCAGAAATTTTAATTAGTTCTTTAGCAAGAGTTTCAAGATTATTTTCTTCTATATAGGACATATTCAGGAACTTTCAGTAATAAAATGTATTACAAATAAAAATAGATTAGATATATATTAATTGGTAATTAATAATAAAATTTCAAATTATATAAATTATATATTTTAAATAACATGTCTGAATTAGATCTATTATCAAAACTATCAAGGAAAATATTTCATGATCTTATTAACCCAGCTTCAGCTGCATTAAACGGTTTAGAGTTGTTCAAGCTCATAATATCTGATGAAAAAAAATCTCTATTGGATGATGAAGCTTTCCTATTAATTGAAAAAAGTGCAAGCAAAACACTATCACAGTTAAAAATCTATCGCATTGCCTACGCAGACATTACCTCCGAGATATACGATTCCATAAAAATTGAGGAATTCAGAAAATCAACAGACGACTTTATAAGTCATACAAAACTACATGTTAATTATAATATAGAAAATGAACAAATTAGCAAATGGTCTGCAGTCATTCTATCAAATATATATATACTCTCAGTACAACTTTTCCCTCAGGGTGCTGGAATACATATCAAAAGAATTGATGAAAAACAATTATTGATTGAACTAGAGTCAAATTCAGAAACATTAAATTTTGATCTATATGAACAATTGGATGAAATGAGCTCACGAAGTGATAACGCTCAAGTTATATTCTATGAGTTATTGCTTAAAAATTATAGAATTGAACAAAATCTATCAAAGATTAATAATAAAATATATTTGGAATTAACTCTTGATTAAGCTGACTCAAGCATTTCTGTTGGATCTCTGAGTACATACCCACGACCCCAAACAGTTTCTATGTAATTTTCATTGTCAGAGGCCTGCATGAGTTTTTTTCTCAATTTACAAATGAAAACATCTATAATTTTAAGTTCAGGCTCATCCATTCCACCATAGAGATGATTTAGAAACATTTCTTTGGTCAGTGTAGTGCCTTTTCTCAGAGATAGGAGCTCGAGCATTTGATACTCTTTACCAGTAAGATGAACTCTTTTGCCATTAACTTCAACTGTTTTTGAGTCTAAATTAACGTCTAATCTACCAGTTGAAATGATTGATTGAGCATGACCTCTTGAACGGCGTATGATTGCGCTAATCCTTGCGATTAATTCTTCTTTATGGAATGGTTTAGTAAGATAATCGTCTGCACCGAAACCAAATCCTTTTACTTTATTTTCTGTTGTGCTGAGTCCAGTGAGAATTAATACCGGAGTCTCAATCTTTTGAGTGCGTAGATTTTTTAAAACCTCATAACCACTCATATCCGGTAGCTCAATATCAAGTAATATCAAATCGTAGTCGTATAATTTCCCAAGATCAATACCCTCTTCCCCAAGATCAGTTGTATCGACTTTGAAATTATCTGATTTTAGCATTAATTCAATACTATGTGACGTGGTTGGATCGTCTTCTATAAGTAATACTCTCATTTTTATCTCACTTTAAATTTTTTACAGCCAAAACGAATCACTAAAATGTTTACTAATTAAATGTTAACTTTTATCCAAATGCTATCAAGAAGTTTGTTTATTTTTTCAATAAAACAATAAGATATAAACAAAAAATGGAGTTTTTGGCACTTTAGATATCAAATAATTGGAGGCATAATATTAAATTTTTAGTTATTGCATGATTTGTAATAATTATTATATATGTTAGGTGATAAAAAAAATTGGGTAAAAAAAATGCCAACTTTCGATATAGTATCTAAGTTTGATTTCTCAGAAATTGATAATTCAGTTCAAAATCTCAAACGTGAAATAACACAAAGGTATGATTTCAAAGCATCAAAATCTGAAATAGTTGTTGATGAGGATGCCATCGAAATAACAACAGATGATGAATACAAACTAAATCAAATACATGAGATGCTCAAAGTTCAGGTCACAAAAAGAGGAATTGATGCAAAAATATTAGATATGGGTAAAATTGAAAATGCTGCGGGTCAATCTGTTAGACAATCAATTGGTCTAAAAAAAGGTATTGATAGGGATGTCTCAAAAGAAATTATAAAAATTGTAAAAGACAGCAAAATAAAAGTTCAAATTTCTATTCAAGGTGAAGAGTTGCGTGTCAATGGAAAAAAACGGGACGATTTACAGGAAGTAATTGCTTTGCTAAAGGAAAAAGAATTTAACTTACCATTACAATTTGTGAATTTTCGTGATTAGTAAAAAATATCAAATCAGATGTCACAATTATCACAAATAAATATTTCAAAAACTAAAAGAGTTGTTGTAGCAATGTCTGGGGGAGTAGACTCGTCAGTCGCAGCAGCTATTTGCGCCAAACAGGGTTATGACGTTGTTGGGATAACCTTGCAATTATATAGCACACAAGACGCTGCAAGAAAAAAAGGTGCCTGTTGTGCAGGGCAAGATATTTACGATGCAAAAAAGGTAGCTGATAAGGTTGGAATAAAACATTATGTTTTAGATTATGAAGAACAATTTAGATCTGCAGTTATCGATGATTTTACTGATTCATACCAAAACGGATTAACACCAATACCATGTGTCAGGTGTAATGAAAAAATTAAGTTTCGTGATCTCTATCAAACCGCAAAAAATCTTGGCGCATCCAGTCTTATAACTGGTCATTACGTATCAAATAAATCAATAAATGGGAAAAGAGGTTTGTTTAGGGCAAGAGATATGAACAAAGACCAGAGTTACTTCATGTTTACCCTAAAAAAAGATCAATTGGATTTTATTAAATTTCCACTTGGGGACCTTACAAAAGACCAAACAAGAGCAATCGCAAGTGAACTTCAATTAATTAATGCAGAAAAACCCGACAGCCAAGATATATGCTTTGTTCAAGATGGTAAATACATCAATCTCATTAATAAACTTAGTCCAAATCCCATAGCAAAGGGTAATATTCTAAATATAAGTGGAGAAGTATTAGGTCAACATGATGGGATTGCAAATTACACCATCGGACAAAGAAGGGGGTTAGGGTATGCAAGCGGTGAACCCAATTATGTTGTTGATATAAATCATATAAAAAATGAGATAACAATTGGGGCAAAAGAATATCTCCAAACAAAAGAGATTTATCTAAAAGATGTTAATTGGCTTGGTCCCAACCATCTACCCAATGATGAATTTGAGATTCCAATGTTCGTAAAAGTCAGATCAACTTCAAATCCAGTTCCTGCAACCTTTAAAAGGCATGAGGGTACAACAAGTATTAAATTTAACAATCCTGAATTTGGAATATCACCGGGGCAGGCATGCGTATTTTACGAGTCTGATAAAAGTTTATCAAGGGTCTTAGGTGGTGGATGGATTATAAAGGATAAAAATAACACCCTAAATTAACAAAATTATATACATTCATTTGGTAATGAAGTATTAGTTGATATAATTCTCAAAGTATTATGGCGGAGTAGCTCAGTTGGTTAGAGCAGAGGAATCATAATCCTTGTGTCGGGGGTTCAAGTCCCTCCTCCGCTACCAAATTTAAGTTTTGTCTAAAAATGTATCAGGTAATTAGAGATTTTCGTGAAATAAAGAACACAAAGCCATTATCAATGGTTAGTTTAGGTCACGGTATTACTCATTGGGTAAATGGAATTTTCCTAGTATTATTGCCTTTCATAGTACAAGACTTATCTTTAAGTTATACTACTGCTGGAAGTATGGTCTCAATTTTCTTTGTTGCAGCAGTATTAATCACTATCATAAGTGGTCCAATTATTGATATATCAAAAAAATATATACTTGCACAATTTTTATGTTTGTTATCGGGTACAATTGCACTTCTTATTATGGGAAATGCAAGCGGTACCTTTACTTTAGCCATATCAGCAATTTTTATAGGAATTTGTGTAAGTGGTTGGCATACTCCCTCAATTCCTTATCTATCCGCTATTTATAAAAAAAATAGAGGATTAGCGCTTTCAATGCACACAGTTGGAGCAAGCCTTGGTGACGGTATAGCTCCCCCTATAGCTGGTTTAATCATGATTTATTTTACATGGAATCAAACAGCGCTATTATTATCAATTCCCGTTGGGATTATGGCTTTTTATATAATAAAATTTTTACCTCCAATCATACAAGATGAAAATCAAGACTCAAATAATCTAGCAAAGTATAATTACTGGGAAGGACTAAAAGGTCTTCTTGCAAATAGAAATATGCTAAAATTATGCTTGCTGGCGGGACTTTGGTCTATGACCCAAAATGGTGTTACGGTTTTTTTACCTTTATATTTGGTGGGCGAAATGCAAGCAGGTCCAGCACTAGTGGGTTTTTCATTATTCTCCATCCAGTTTGGTGCAATTTTTGGGGGACCAATAGTAGGCTCTCTCTCTGATAAAGTTGGGAGAAGACCAATAGTTATATATGCATTAATAATATCTGCATTTTTATTAATTATCTTACCTTTCATAAATAATGTAGTCCTATTTATATTTATCGTATCATTAGCTGGTTGCTCATTATATTCAATCAGACCGGTGATACATAGTTGGACAATGGATATATCTGGAGGTAAAACATCAGGTAGTGCAATTAGTATGCTATTTACAGCACAGGCAGCTATGACCGGTACAGTTCCATTGCTTGGAGGATTAACAGCTGATATTTTTGGTCTAAAGTTGGTATTTCTTCTTTTAACTTTTACAAGTATTTCTGCTTTAATTTTATCATTACTTATGCCAAAAAAATAGAGAGAAAAAATGCTTAATAATACAAAAAATAAATTACAAAATGGTGAACTAACTCTTGGAGTGGGGCTCGTTCAATCCAGAACAGTAGAAGTGGCACCTTTAATGAAAACAGCCGGATTTGATTGGTTGTTTTTAGATTTGGAACATGGTGCTATGAATACAGAAACAGTAGCTCAAATTTCAGCAATGGCTATAAAAACCAATATTACACCAATTGTGAGAGTGCCTATTAATGGCTACTCTATGATATCAAGGATCCTCGATAATGGGGCGATGGGTATTGTATTACCACATGTAGAAACACCTGAGGAAGCTGAAAAATTAGTTGATATTGCAAAATTTGCACCAGAGGGTTCTAGAGGTGTCGGTGGTGGAATAGTTCAATATGATTATAGAAATATTAATTTAAAAGAAGCAACTAAAGAACTAAATGATCAAACTTTACTGGTGGCTATGGTCGAAACACCAAATGCGATTAGTGCAATTGATGAAATTGCATCAGTAGATGGTATAGATGTAATTATGATTGGCACTAATGATTTGGCTATGGCAAGTGGTTGTCCTCAAGATTTCGGAAATAAAATCATAGTAGAACATTATATGATGGTTGCGGATGCGTGTAAAAAATATAATAAATTTTTAGGATCTGGTGGTGTTAAAGATGCTGAAGTTGCAAGGAGATATATTGATATGGGCGCAAACTTCTTTTTGGCTGGACAAGATATAGGTTTCCTAATGTCAGCTTCAAAAGATAGAGTTGATTTACTCAAAGGATGATGGAAGTAAAAATGTTAAATATCACAAGTTTTTTTAGATCTCAATTACCTTCAATATTAGTTGCAGCAGGGCATGGTGGTACCCACTGGGTAAATGCTGCAATATATATTCTTCTACCATATATAACACTAGATCTTGGTCTATCTTACACACAAGCTGGATTAGTTATGACTGTTTTCCATTTTTCAACTTTTGCTGCAAATGCCTTCAGTGGACCTTTAGTTGATTTAAGAGGAAATGGTAAATACTCACGCTTTCAAGCTTATTCACTCCTTATTGGAGGTATTGCAATGTTACTTATGAGTATTTCAAGCTCAATTTATATGCTCTTTTTAAGTGTTGCATTAATAGGGGTTTGTATAAGTTTATGGCATCCAGCAGCACTCACATACTTATCACTCCAATACCCGGGTAATAGAGGTTTTGTTCTGTCAGTCCATAGTATAGGAGCAAGTATTGGGGATGCATTATCGCCTTTACTCGCTGCATTCCTATTAACTTATGTCACGATAAATGGTATTAATCTAACTTGGAATACAACTTCTGCACTGCTCTCTATTCCTTTATTTTTAACTATGCTGATAATTTTACTCTTTCTCAAAGATAAAGAAAAACCAAATGACAGCACAAAAAAGTCTAAGGATGATAATTATTTCTCAAATTTAAAATTATTATTAAAAAATATACAACTTATACCTCTTTTTCTTGTGGCAGGGGTCAGAACTGTTACTCAAAATGGCGTACTTGTATTTATGCCACTGTATATGGTCGCTAATCAAGGCGTTAGTGCTGCAGTGATTGGTTCATCATTATTTTCAATGCAAATGGGAGGATTAGTATCTGGACCTATTGCTGGCTATATGTCTGACAAACATGGACGCAAATTCATTGCAGTCGGTGCCTTATTTGTATCAGCAATACTAGTACCACTTTATACATTAGTAGATAATGGTTTTGTTCTAATATTATTATCAGGCATAATCGGATTCGCCATATACGCAGGGAGACCAGTGGTACAAGGGTGGGCTCTAGATTTAGCTCCAGCAGAAACCTCGGGCAGTGTGATTAGTTTATTGTTTATGGTTCAAGTTGGTTCTGCTGCTTTGTTTGCATTGATTGCTGGGATCATTGCTGATAAATATGGATTAGGTATTATATTTATTATCCTATCAGTTGTGTGCTTAATTACGCTTGCAATCGCCTCATTAATGCCTTCTGCAAAACCAACTCAAAAATAATCTTTTTGCTAAATTTTACGAGTGTCAAGATCAACTATTTCAATCTTGTAACCATCTGGGTCTTCGATAAATGCTATGTGAGTGGTACCGTGTTTTACCGGTCCTGGTTTTCTCGGGATGTTGACCCCATTTTTTTCTAATTCTTCACATATATCATAAATGCCTCTTACTCCAAGGGCTATATGACCATAAGCAGTTCCATGATCATAATTTTCATTTTGATCCCAATTGTATGTTAATTCAAGAACAGCGTGCGTATCTTCCGGTCCATAACCAACAAAAACATTGGTATATTTTGCTTCAGGAACCTCTCTTTTTCTTAGAAGTGTCATACCTAGTAACCTTGTATAAAAATCAATTGATTTATCTAAATCCCTCACTCTAACCATTGTATGTAACATTTGAAATTGTCCGTTGTTAGTCATATTAAAATCTCCTAAGAATTAAAAATATTTTGATATATTACTATTAATACATTAGCATTGGAATTCAAATGATTTTGTTTATCAACACCATGAAAGAGAGACAATATGGATAATGCAATTTGGGCTATTTGGTACGATCTGAAAGATGGTGAGGATATGGACTATATTAAATGGATGCATAATGAACACCTTCCAATGATCCAATCTCAAACAGGTTGTCTATGGGCTGCACATTATAAAGCAGGAGCATCAGAAGGAAGTGGTATGAAGTCAATAAGGGATAACTTACCAAGAGCTAAAGAAAAAATTGGCCAAGGCTCTCAATATCTTCAATTAATTGGAGCTGCCTCAATCGCCACACTTACCGGAAAAAATAAATTTATTAATGATCCAAATATTACAGGAGCCTCAGAACTTACAAAACGACTTGAAAAAAGGGAATGTATTTTTCAAGTAGTCTCTAGAGTTGATGGTCCCGAGACTAAACAAAAAATACCAGCAACCACGCCTGGACCAGTTATACAAATGGGAAGCTTTAGAACAAAGACATTAGATGATGAGTTTGATGTTTGCTCATGGTACACGCAACATCGCTTGCCAGCAATTGCTAGGCTCCCTGGATGTATAACAGCCAGGACAATGTTAAGCGCAGCAGGTTGGGCAAAGTTTTCCGTACTTTATGAATTTACATCTTTGGAGGCAAGGCAAAAAAACTTCGAAGAAAAGCACGAAGCCCTTGGATTGACTGATGACAAATGGACTCATAAGATTCACAATTATACCGTTCATGCGCCTGGTTCGCCCTCTGTTGCCGAGAGAATATGGCCGACAGTTGAATAAGAATTGGATTTAATAATGTATGACTTCATAATTATAGGAGGCGGTTCAGCAGGATCAGTTCTTGCCAATAGATTATCTTCAAATTCTAAATATAAGGTATTATTATGTGAAGCTGGACCTGATACTCCTCCAGGAAATGTTCCAAATGAAATACTCGACACTTATCCAGGTTATGCATATTTAGATAGCAGATTTCACTGGACCGATTTAAAGGTAACAACTGAAAATAAATCACATAATACAAAAGATGATGGATCAATTCCTTTAAGAAAATACGAACAGGCTAGAGTCCTAGGTGGTGGGTCATCAATAAATGGATTAGTGGCAAATAGAGGTGCTCCTAATGATTATAGTATTTGGGAAGAGAGAGGGGCCAGTGGTTGGGATTGGAATGCGGTATTACCTTATTTCAAAAAAGTAGAGAGCGATACAGATTTTGAGGGTCCATATCATGGGAATGACGGGAATATTCCTGTGAGTAGGATTTTTCCTCAGATTTGGAATGGTCATGCTAAAGCATCTGCTGCGGCCTTCGAAGATGCAGGTTACAAATATTTAGAAGACCAAAATGGTAAATTTGAAGATGGCTATTTTCCTGTAACGGGTTCTTTTATTTATGAAAGAAGAGTCTCAGCTGCGATGGGATATTTGGGGCAATCAGTTAGAAATAGGCCCAACCTAACAATTCTCACAGATGCATTCGTCAAGGAAATAATTTTTGATGGTAAACAGTGTAAAGGAATTACAGTAAACTGTGGATCTTCAGAAGAAAAATTCTATGCGAAAGAAATTATATTGAGTTCAGGAGCAATTCATTCTCCTGCTCAGCTTATGAGAGCTGGTATTGGTCCAGCGATGAAGCTGAAAGATTTAGGAATTGATGTTTTGGCTAATAGAGAAGGTGTTGGACAGAGATTAATGGACCATCCATCAATAAATATTGCTTCCTTCATCAAACCAGAGGCCAGAATCAATGAATTTACAAGAAGGCATCTTTTATGTGGTCTGCGTTATTCATCAGGGTTTGAAGGTGTACCCCAAGGTGATATGTATGTCGCTGTTTGTTCAAAAACTGCATGGCATAGTATTGGGAATCAATTAGCTGCTTTTATTTTATTTGTAAATAGGACCTATTCTGAAACGGGACAGGTATATATAAAATCAAAAGACCCTTATGAGGAGCCCGTAGTTGAATTTAACCTTTTGTCCGATAATCGTGATCTGCAGAGATTAATGGATGGTTTTAGAAAGATGGTTCTAATTCAGCAATCAGCTCCATTCAAAAAAATATCAAAAGAAGTATTTGCTGCTGTCTATGGTGACAAGGTAAGGCAGGTAGGGAAAGTAAATATAAAAAATAAAATTTTAACGAATATCTTTGCTAAATTACTTGATGGTCCAGATGCTCTAAGAAAATATCTATTAAATAGGTTTGTTGTAGAGGCTCCAGAATTATCAGTTTTGATGGAAAATGATGATGTGCTTGCAGATTTTATTAAGCGGTCTTCTGTTGGGGTATGGCATGCATCTTGCAGTTGTAGAATGGGTTCAAAAGATGACAAACTAGCTGTCACTGATAATGAAGGCAGGGTATATGGTGTTTCTGGATTGAGGATTGTTGATGCTTCAATTTTCCCTATTGTTCCATGCGCAAATTTGAATTTCCCTACTCTTATGACAGCAGAGAAAATTGCAGATAAGATATTAGCGACTTCTTAAATAGAATATAATTTTTGAGCTAACCACTCAAATGATGCATTAGCCCAGTGCTCTTGGTATTTAAATGCACAATGTCCTGCATCAGGATAAATTCTTGCCTCTCTTCCATATGCTGGACCATTTTCAAGCATAAAATATATATTCCCAATTGGTGCAAGATGATCTTTTTTACCATTGATCATTAATATTGGTTGAGTAATGCTATCCAATATACCAAGGCTTTTGAGAGACCATTTATCAAATAATTTTTTTTCTTTCTCTATAGTCCATGGAGGGAATGATGGTGGGTCACCAATCTTACCAAAAACATGTTGTGCACGCTCATTTCGAGCCTTAACAAAATCTTCTAATTCTTTCTGTGTCATCTCATAACCAAATGGATGACCTGCATTTGCAACTATTGCTTTTACTTTTTCTGGATACGAACCTGCTAATTGTACTACTGAATAGCCGCCCCTGCTTATCCCAAAAGCTCCTATTTTCTCACTATCAACTTCAGTCCTACTCGCTAAGTAATCTATTGCTGCCATCCAGGCCTTTACTGATTCGGGTTCCCATGGAAAGGGATTCTCACCGGTGCCTGGTCCATCCATAACAAGAGATGCTAAGCCATTATCAATGGCATGTTGAGAAGCCCATCCTCTATCTTCTTTGAACATGTCAGCGCCGCACATAATTAATACTGCTGGGATATTTTTTGCGTTTGGTGGGCATCTGAAGTGGCATACTATTTTCTTTCCTTCACATTCAACTTCTACTATCTCAACTTTTGGTGTTAGAATTTCGCAAGCTTTTCTATAAACACGTGAACATTCATTGCTGATTTCCTTTTTCTTCGGTGTAATTTCACCTGGGTATCTCGCGATAGATAAAAAGGTCTTAGCGATCATGAATTCTTTGTATGCTTCTTCTAAATTCTCTGAATTTAAGAATTTATCTCCCATATCTTCATGAACTTTTGCAACTTCGCTCCAAATTGGTATCCATGTTTCTTCAGTGGTAGTTTTTATTTTTTTAACAGTTTCAACCAGTTCATTTATATCCGATAGCATAGGCATCCATCTTCTGTAAAAACCACCATGTTCAACTAGGTAAGGATTTTCTCCAGCACTAAATTTTATTCCTTCAGCCATTTACAAAGTTCCTTCTATATATATAATCAATATATCTATTTTTAGTTTAAAAATAAACTTCCAAATATAGGGATGAGGAAATAAATTATGAGAGCAGCAGTAATTGGACTTGGTTGGTGGGGAAAACAAATAATCAAATGTCTTGATGATAGTAAAAAAATAGAAATTACTCATGCTTTTGATCCAATGATCGGAGATTCTGACACTATATTTAGTGAATACTCTGTTAGCCCAAAACTTGACTTTCAGGGGATAATAGCTGCTGAGGATATTGATGCAGTAATTTTGGCTACTCCAAATCAATTTCATGAAGAACAGGTAATTGCTGCGGCTAATCATGGTAAACAAGTGTTTTGTGAAAAACCTGTTGCATTAAAGTATGAGAGTATCAAAAGGATGGCTGATGCATGTAAGAATAATAATGTAATCCTCGGCGTAGGGCATGAAAGAAGATGGGAACCTGCAATGGTTAGACTTCGAGAAATGCTTGATAATAATCTTTTGGGAAAAATTCTTCATATGGAAACTAATTTTAGTCATGATATTTTTATGAAATTAGATAGAAATAATTGGAGATTAGACCCAAAGTCTGCTCCAGCAGGTGGGATGACTGCTTTAGGGATTCATTTATCAGATTTTTTTGTTTCTTTTTTGGGTCCTGCTAGCAGAATATATGCGAAAACAGGTTCCATTGTTCTTGAGCACCCTCAAAAAGATACTTTATCAGTAAATTTAAGATTTAAAAACAATGTAACGGCATCACTAGCGGTGATGATATCAACCCCTTTTTATGGAAGATTTACCGTTTTTGGTGAAGAAGGCTGGGTTGAAATTAGAGAAGTTTCAAATGTAGATTTCGATGATCCTGCTGAATTCATTTATTGTAATAAAAGGGGTGAAAGAATAGTTGAAGAGTATAGTGTTGTTAATACAGTGAAAATGAACTTTGAAGAATGGGCAGATGCTGTTGAAGGTCGAGGTAATTACAGAATAAAAATTGACGAAATCATTGCGAATGTCCAAATACTTGAGTCCATAATTAATTCATCAAATTCAAATCAGATTGTAGATCTACCTTAGTGGACAGTTTTTATGGTTGATAAAAAATATTCAAATAATTTATCTGAAGAAGATCTGAAACGTTTCCATCGGAAAATGTTGGTAATTAGAAAATGTGAAGAGCATCTAGGAGAGGCAACAAAAAATGGTGCATTTCCCGGAGCTGTTCACCTTTACATAGGCCAAGAAGCAATAGCAGTGCCACTGTGTGATCAACTGAATGATTCAGATTGGATATCAAGCACTCACAGAGGACATGGTCACTTTATTGCTAAAGGTGGAAATATTAAATCAATGATGGCTGAAATATATGGTAAATCAACAGGGATCTGCGGAGGTAAGGGTGGATCAATGCATGTTGCCGATTTTTCAAAAGGTATTATTGGTGCGAACGGTGTCGTTGCTGGTGGAATGGGTCTTGCTGTTGGCGCAGCACTAGCAGCTAAATTGGATGGAAAAGGCGTTGTGTCGGTAATATTCTTTGGAGATGGTGCAGCCAACCAGGGTGTTTTAATGGAAGCTATGAATATTTCATCACTATGGAAGTTGCCAATGATTTTTGTATGTGAGAACAATCAATACTCTGAGTTTACTCACACATCTGAGGTTACATCGGGGAAGATTGCAGATAGAGCTAGACCATTTAATATACCAACTTATGAAGTTGATGGGAATAATGTCGTTGATGTCTGGCAAGCCTCATCGAGTGCTATAAGGCGAGGTAGGAGTGGAGAGGGCCCTACATTTATCGAAGCTCATACATACAGGCAGAGGGGTCATGTAGAATTTGAATATACCTTTTTATCACGTACTTATAGAGATCAAAAAGAAGTTGATTTATGGAAACAGGAAGATAAAGATCCAATATTAAGATTGGAACAACAACTAATCAAAAATAAAAATTATACAGCTAGCGAGGTAGATGAGATTCATCACGATGTTAATTCAGAAGTTGAAGAAGCTGTTAGGTTCGCATTAGATAGTAATGATCCAGAAATTAGTAGTTCAATGGATCATATGATTGAGAGTTAATATGGCAAAAAAAAGAATGATGCCTGCTATAAATATGGCCTTAGATGAGGAAATGTCTCGCGATAAGAAAGTAATATTATACGGCGAAGATGCTGGCATATCACTATTAGGACAAACTACTGGATTACAAGATAAGTATGGAAAAGATCGGGTTATGGATACACCGATATGCGAAAACGTCATGACAGGTATGGCAGTTGGAGCTGCCGCTGCTGGTTATAGGCCAATTTGTCATCTGCTCTATGGTAATTTTATATATACAGGTTTTGACTCTATTGCAAACCAAGCTGCAAAACTTAAATATATGACAGCTGGGCAAGTAAAATTACCAATTGTTTATATGGCAGTTATAGGTGGTGGAAGATCTGCTGCAGCTCAGCATTCGGATATACCATATTCAGCCTTAATGAATTTAGGTGGAATAAAAATTGTCGTGCCATCAAGTGCACGAACGGCTAAGGGGTTATTAAAATCAGCTATCCGCGATGATAATCCTGTATTTTATTTAACAGCTGCTGGGGGTGGACGTCCGGAAGAAGTTCCAGATGACGATGATTTTTGTTTGCCTATTGGAAAAGCTGAAGTTTTAAGAACTGGAAGTGATTGTACTGTTATTTCCATTGGTGCCATGACAATTAAAGCACTATCAGCTGCAGATAAGTTAAAAGAGTCTAATGTAAATATTGATTTAATTGATTTGTTATCATTGTTACCTATAGACGAGTCTTCAATTATAGAATCAGTGAAAAAGACAGGAAGAGTAGTAATTGTTGATGAATCTAGGGATGTTTGTAGTGCTGCGAGTCATCTATCCGCAATAATTTCAGATAAAGCATTTCAGTATTTAAAAGCCCCAATCAAACGTGTTACAGTCAAAGATGTTGCAATTCCCTATGCACCAATTCTAGAAAATAATGTTATTCCGGATGTACCGGATATCATCAATTGTATATTGCAATTATTAAAATGAGGAATTGAATGACTTTAGTTCTAAAAATGCCAAGGATGGGGATGAATGTAGAGGATGGTACAATTGTTGAATGGCATAAAAAACCCGGCGAAAATTTTTCAAAGGGTGAGATTTTATATACAATTGAAACAGATAAAACCACAGCTGAAATAGAAGCTCCTTGTGATGGGAAATTAATTTCCATTCAAGCAAATGAAGGAGATGATGTAACAGTTGGTGACGATATTTGTACAATCTCAGATCAATAAAACTTCTTATATTTCAAACACTAAATTAATTAAATGCTTCAGACTGAAAAAATCAAGAATCCGTATATATTTAATTATCTGGATACAATCAGAATGGGTTTTCCCATTATAATTGCTAGAACTTCAATTCTAATTATGGTTACTATTGATGCTATCATGACTGGCTGGGCTGGCGCAGAGCAACTTGCCTACTTAGGAATTGGACTTGCTCCAGTTATTGCGTTAATGGTTATATTTATTGGCGCTCTTAATGCAACAGTGGTACTAGCCTCTCAAGCAATCGGGGCTAAAGAAGAATTTAACGTAGGTGGAATATGGTATTCAAGCATGGCTCACAGTATTATATTCTCTTTAATTTCAATTTTTCTTGCATACTTTGTTGAAGATTTCTTTTTACTTACTGGACAAGATACAAATATAGCATCTGAAGGAGCAAGAGTTTCGCTTGTATTTGCATATGGTATTCCGGGTATGCTCTTTTTTGTCACAACAAATTTGATATTAGAGTCTATAGGTTATCAAAAAGCAGGTATGTATATCATGATATTTGTGAATATATTGAATGTAATCTTCAATGGTATCTTTATATTATCCTGGGGTGGATTTTTCACTGAAGGAGGAGCTTATGAGGCAATTGTTATCTCTTCAATACTGCGGTGGGTAGCATTTTTTATTGCATTAATATATTTATTTGTGATTTCAGATAGCAACGAAGATTTATATAAAATACGAAAAAGTTATAATGAAATAAAAGAAAACTTATTTTCACTAAAGAGCACAATCTCGCGTAAATTTAGAAAAGTTGCATTACCAATGTCACTTCTGCAAGGAGTGGAGATAGTAGCTTTTAGCATTGTTGTTTTTATTGCAGGCTGGTATGGATCGAAGGCACTTGCCGCTCATCATGCCACATATACCATAATGAATCTTATATATATGAGTGCAATTGGAGTTGCAGGTGCAACATCAATTAGAGTTGGTAAGGCTGTTGGAAGACAAAATATATCTGACACAAAAATAGCTGGTCTAATGGGGATCCTTGTTGCATTTTCTATAACATTACCAGTTTCATTATTTACAATACTTTATCCGGAATTAATAGCTGATATATTTTTTGATGATCCTGAAGTGATATTATTAACGCAAGAAATAATGTTTTTTGTTGGGTTCTTATTTATATTTGATACAATGATGGCAGTATCACTTGGGGCTTTGAGAGGCACTGGTGATGTTTGGGTTCCCTTTATCATATTATCTCTATGTTTTTGGTTCTTTGGGATGCCAATATCATATGTATTCTCAGTTTCTCTAGGGTATGGTCTAGTAGGTCTTTGGATGGGTATTGGTTTTGGCATAATTAGTTCATTATTGCTTCTGGTGCCAAGATTTTATATAGTTTCTTCCAGATCAATAAAAAAATTATAATGAACAAATGAAAATTCCTATCATAGACAGTCATCATCATATTTGGGAGCAGAGAGATCTAGATTGGTTGCAAGGCGAAATACAACCAAGGATATTTGGTGATTATACATCTATAAAGAAAGATTATTTAATTGACGATTATATTGATGACGTTGTCGATTTTGGAGTAGAAAAATCTGTTTATATACAGTGCAACTGGCCAATAGACAAATATTTGGATGAAGCAAAATTTATCGATGACAGTTTTAATGCTTCCGGTTGGCCAAATGCGTTTATCGGATATTGTAACCTTTTAGATAAAGATGCTCCTGAAATGCTCAACCGATTATTTGATTACCCTCTTACAAGAGGGATCAGAATGCAGCTCCATTGGCATGAAAAAGAATTATATTCATTTGCGCATTCTCCCAATATTATTGATGATCAATTGTTCAATAAAAATTTTGAGCACTTAGCTAAACATAATTCAATTTTTGAACTACAGATGTTTCAAGGGCAGAAAGATCAAGCACTAAAATTGCTATCAAGGTATCCTAATGTAACATTTATCTTACAGCACGCGGGGATGCCACATGATTTATCTGATGACTCAATGAAAATTTGGTTTGATTTTATGACAGCTTTGTCAGAATTTGATAATTTGATCATAAAACTATCTGGTTTGGGGACTTTTATGAATAAGAATGACCCAATCTTTATAAGGGATATTGTTAACCAGGTTCTTAAAATATATAGCTCTGACAGATGTATGTTTGGTTCAAATTTCCCAATTGAAAAAATCTGGTGTGAATACAAAGATATAATCGATGCATATAATCAGGCTACTGATAATCTTCAGCAAAGTGCAAAAAAGGATATTTTTTATAACACAGCCAGCAGAATATATAGAATATAGTTATCTACTTCCGAATAGAATAATTGCTTTATCTTTTATTGGATAATGTAATAATGCTGCGAATACTCCAAGAAACACAGAGAACCACCACATGGTATCATAATTACCTGTGAGGTCATAAATCTTTCCACCAAGCCAAGAGCTAAAAAATCCACCTAATTGATGTCCAAAAAATACGATACCATATAGCATTGACATATATTTTGGGCCAAAAAATGTTGCAACAAGACCACTAGTTAGTGGAACTGTACCCAGCCATAAAAGACCCAAGGTAAAAGTAAAAATCATCGTTGAAGAAGCTGTAATTGGAGTAAGTATATAAATTGTAAAGACTATAGCTCTTAGGCTATAAAGGACAACTAGGACATCACTTTTGCTATATTTATCACCTAACCTTCCTGCTATTGCAACCCCAAAAATATTTGCAAAACCAACTAGAGCTAAAGCTGTAGTTGCAACATTACCGGGCAATGACATATCACTTATGAAGGCTGGTAAATGGGAAACAATGAAGTTAACATGAAAACCACATATGAAGAATCCGCATACTAGTAGTACAAAGTGCTTTGAGTTAAAAGCATGATTTAATACCTCTTTTAATGTTTCACCTTTATCCTCAGAGTCTACTTTTGTTTTTTTATCATTTGATGTTTTGCTATCAACAAGGCCGTATACTAGAGGCAGCATTACAAGCGATATGATTGCCAACCAGAAAAATGAAGACGACCATCCAGTAGACGCAATTAGCGTTCCAGATACTGGTATACCAAGAAACATTCCTATGGAGCCACCCATAGTTGTGAGACCAAGCGCAGTACCTCTCTTCTCTGGTGGAGCGAATTTACCAACTGCACCAAGTATAACAGTAAACCCTAAGCCTGACAGTCCAGCACCTACTATTAGCCCTCCAACAATAAGTTCATAACCATGGCTTGAGTTTGAGAATATATAAATTCCCAAAGAGTAGAGGATTGTACCAAATATAGCAACTTTTTTCAGGCCGAATTTATCAGATAAAGCGCCAGTAAATGGCGCAAGAGCTCCCCATAGAAGGTTAATGAGTCCTATTGATAATGCAAAAGTTTCACGTCCGATTTGTAGAGTTGTACTTACTGGATCAAGGAATAATCCAAATGATTGTCTGATACCTACAGCAATAGCAAGAATCAAACCACCGCAGATAATTTTAATTGTTAAGGGTGATATTCTATCAATCATAAGAGACTTCCTTTAAAATCAAACTCTTAAACATTTCATCAGTAAAATTATATTCGCGACGATATACCTTTAAATTCCATTTGTCATTTATTTTATCTATTTGATATTCAAGGTATGAAAGCCCGCTATTTTTATCTCTCGAGCCAGATGGTGCTCCAATACATGGTACCGAGATGTCTTTTATTTGAATTGAATTATGGATCTCTCTGTGTAAATGACCATGAATGATTAGATGGATATTAAATTTTGAAATAGTTTCAATTAATTCTTCTTTGTTTAGTAGCCCTTTATGATTAAATGCTCCATAATGGTGTATTGGATGATGTAAGAATAATAATACAAAATTGTTTTCTTTTTCGATTGAAGAGAGAATTTTTTCAAGTTTCATTAATTGTTCTTTTGAAACTCTACCCCAGCACATAAAGGGTGGTGAAGGAACTGCAGTTGATATACCTATTAATGCTATATTCTTAATTTTTTTTATATACGGAAATGTAATATCTTGGTTCAAGGGATCACATTCATTTAGGTAATTTGCTAAGTGATATAGAGAATTTTTATATTCTATATCTACATAAGCATCATGATTGCCAGGAATAATTGATAAGTTATATTTGGTAAAGTATTTACCTAGAAATTCATTTGCGTTAATAAATTCTTCTTCGAGAGATAAGTTCACAATATCTCCTGATAAGATTGTATGGCCTGTTTTATTTTTTAGTTTTATGTCATGCAGTATAAGTTCTATATTTTCGAGTTTATGAACATTCCTTCTGTTGGAATTATGATTGATATATCCAATTACTCTTTTATTGAATAGGCTTGAAATAGTTGGTTTGAAAGTTAGTGGCAGATGTATATCTGATGTATGCGAAATGATCATTTTTGTATCTATATTTTACGAGTTTAATAGATTAATTTTTCCTATTAGAGAGCGTTCCTAAATAAATATTTTTGATGATAGTCCTCAGCAGGGTAGTATTTTATCGTATCATAGATAATAGTTGATATAGGATTTGAATATTTTTTTGAGTTATTCATATCTTCAACTGATTTTTTTATTATATCAAGGTATGGATCGAAATTAGAAAAAATACATGATCTATATTGCGTCCCAATATCAACGCCTTGTCTATTTATTTGCGTAGGGTCATGGATATTCCAGAAAATCTCCAATAGTTCATCGAATTTTACGATTGAATCATCAAATTTAACTTTTACTATTTCTGCATGTCCCGTAAGACCAGAACAAACTTGTTCGTATGTAGGATTGTGGTTGGAACCACCTGCGTATCCTACTTCTGTTTCCAAAACACCATCGGTAAAGTGGTAGACTTTTTGTGGGTGCCAAAAACAACCTGCGCCAAATAAAATAATATTTTTATCTTCAGTCATATATATTATTTATACCCTATTATGAGGTTGATCGAATTCAAATTCTGGTCCATGGGCAATTACGCCGCTTGGATTGATAGTCTCATGACTCCCATAGTAATGTTCCTTACTATATTTGTCATCGTAAGTGTCGCTAATACCAGGGAACTGGTATAGTTCTTTGGCATAATTAAAGAGATTATCATACTCTTTTAATTTTCTTTTATTACACTTAAAATGCCCATGGTAAACACTATCAAATCTCAGTAGCGTTGGAAGAAGCCGCCAATCAGCTTCTGTTATTATATTGCCTATGAGGTATCTCTGTTTTGATAAAATATGATCCAACTTATCTAATCCCGAAAATAAAGTTTCAATTGCTTCATCATAAGCATCCTGAGTTGTTGCAAATCCAGATCGATAGACACCATTATTGATATTTTGATAGATAAAATCATTCATATTATCTATCTTATCTGTTAGGTTATCGGGGTAGTAATCACCTTCCTTTGCTCCTATATTATCAAATGCTGAGTTAAACATCCTTATTATATCAGCTGACTCATTATTCACTATTCTTGATGTTTTTTTATCCCATAACAATGGGACCGTAACACGCCCAGAATAGGAGTTATCTTCTTTGAGGTATACCTCATATAAATATTTTGAATGGTTAATATTATCCGGAATTACGCCATAGCCATTGTCAAATGTCCAGCCTTTGGAACGCATAATGGCATTCACTCCTGAGATAGATACCATATTCTCAAGGCCTTTGATTGCCCTAAAAATTAGTGTTCTATGTGCCCATGGGCAAGCCCAGGATATATATAAATGATATCTATCTTTTTCAGCTAAAAAACCACCTTTTCCAGTGGGACCCGCCTCTCCATCAGCTGTTATCCAATTTCGAAAGATTGACGGTTTTCTGACATAACGTCCTTTTGTTTCTTTTGTGTTATGCCATTGGTCAATCCAGACACCATTTTCTAGTCTACCCATAAACTTTCACCTTAAAATTAAATATTACTAGTATTTTGTTTTCTTTTAATTTAATAATTTCTTGAACATATCATGTTCTTATAAAAAAATGTAAGCAAAATGAAAAATAATTCTAAGTCAGAACCTGAAATTAGGCTTGAAAGATCAGATGATGCTCCAAAAATTGATAATCTTCACTCTGAAACATTTGGTCCAGGTAGATATACAAAAAGTGCTTTCAGGTACAGAGAAAAGAGAGAGCATTTAATAAATATTTCATTTGTTTTGGTTCATCAAGATCAAATCATCGGTTCTGTGAGATATTGGGAAATTTTAGTTAATAATGCTCCTGCATTATTGTTAGGTCCTATTGTCATTCATCCAGATCATAGGGGACGTGGATATGGTGTCAGATTAATAGATTATAGTGTCAATAAGTGCAATGAAGCAAATCATAATATAATCATCCTCGTAGGTGATCTATCTTATTATTACAAGGTTGGTTTTAAAAGAATGTTAGGAAAAGAAATTATTTTTGCAGGACCTGTCAATAATGATCGGGTATTGTATAGGGAAATTAAAACTAATATAATTGAAGATAGTTCAAAAATAATTATTAAACGTTACCCTGATTAATCTAAATTGAGTAAAACTAATAAAATCAAACACTCTAAAACATCCCCAAAGTTCTTTATTGATAAAGAGTGCAAATGGTTTTTTAAGGGAACTGAAATTAAACGACATCCAATGGTCTGTCTTTTTTCGAGATATCTCAGGCTGAATGAGGTTGGTCAATATTTTATTACGACGCCATATGAAAAGGAGCAGGTTATTGTTGAAGACGTTCCATTTAAAATTACAAGTATATGGACTAAAGGTGAGAAAGATGATGCTGTTATATACCTTGAAACAAATGTAGGTGATAAATTAACATTAAATTCAAATAAACAGCTAAGATTTTTAAATAATAAGATAAATTATGGCATAATTCCATATGTTACAGTTAGGGATAATATTGAAGCATATTTCACTAGATCATGTGCTCTTGACCTCTTCGATCTATGTAATTATCATGAAATTGATAATACCAGTTGTTTTGGTTTTTGGAGTGATAAGGAGTTTTTCGCAATAGAATCCATCAAAGATGACAATAATTGAAAATTACATAATGAATTATACTGAAAAATTAATTAAAGATATTCCAACATACAAATCAAAAATTTTTACCGATAAAAATGATGATAAATTATATTCAATAATCAATGGTAAAAAATATAGAAACTCTGCCGTTTTGATTCCTCTTATTAGTAATAATCAAGATATTCAAATAATACTTACTCAGAGGTCAAATAATTTACCATCACATGCCGGGCAAATATCATTCCCTGGAGGAAAAGTTGACCTAAAAGACGAAAGTCCTGTTGATACTGCTTATAGAGAGGCAAATGAAGAAATTGGACTTTCTAGAGAAAAAATTGAGCATTTGGGCTATCTGGATATAACAACTACGGGGACAAATTTCATGATACTGCCTGTTGTAGCTTCAATTAGCAGTAACTTTGTTCCAAAATTGAATAATGATGAGGTTGAGAGTTTAGTTTATCTTCCATTAAATTTTATTGCAGATACGAACAATTTAAAGTTGATGAACAAAGAAATCAATGGCGAAGATAGGACTTTTTTTGTCTATGAATATGATAACTATTTCATATGGGGGGCAACCGCGCGCCTCTTGAAAGCGCTATCTGAAAGGTTATTTCAATAATGATAAAGCTAATAATTTTCCACCTATTTTTGATTTTGACTCCTTTTATAATATTTTATCTACTTAACTCACTTCTACCCAATAGGAAAAACACCAAAGAGATTTTCACACAGAAGTTCTCAACTTTGTTAATTATTGGATTATCAATATCCATAATTCTTTTTTATATAAACCCAATAATTTCAGGTAAAAATATAGATAAGAGTTACTCGCCACCATACATAAAAAATGGTGAGATTATTTCTGGCACAATTCAAGAGTAAGCAAAGTTTTTAATGGGACAAGCCCAGACAAATAAAATTAAAATAATAAGGCATATAGATCTTACTCATTATTTTAATGAAGATATCTTATATTTATTTGAAATATTTGAGAATATTGGTGCCAATTTATGGGTGGTTGGCGGTGCAGTTCGAGACATTCTATTAGGTAAAGAATATAGCGATGTTGATTTTGTTACAGATATTGACTCCAAAAAAATACAAAAGAAATTATCTAATAATGAAAGATTTAAATTAATTGATCATGCAAAAATTTATGGTTGTATAACCTTCAAAAGTAAAACAAATACATACCAAGTTACCGCTATGAGAGAGGATATAAAATCTTATGGTCGGAATGCAGATATCAAATATACAAAAGATATTTTTATTGACGCAAAAAGGAGAGATTTCACAATTAATTCTTTTTACATTGGAAGACAAGGTGAGGTTCTAGATCCATTAGGAGCATATAATGATTTACACGAATCTAAAGTTCGCTTCATCGGTGATGCAAGACAAAGGATTGAAGAGGATAATTTGAGGATATTGAGATTTCTCAGATTTGCAGTGATTTTTAATAATCGTAAAATTAAAATGGATGATTTACAGATTTGCCTACAATCACGACATTTAATTTTAAATTTATCAAAAGATAGGGTAAGAGATGAAGTACTAAAAATTATATCATCAATTCAATCCTCTGAGATAATTAAATATTTATCATTAAATAAATTTTTTAGTATCTTAAATTTTCAAATAAATAATTATTCCTACCATCAAAAAATTAGTCAGTTAAAAGGAGAAATAGATTTTGAATTAAATCCTGTAATATATTTTGCTCTTGCTTTAGACCCTAAAGCACAAGATGGTAGTGTAATGGATGCTGTGAAGGGACTAAATTTTCCAAAAAAAGAATTTTATTTAATACATAAAATTTATAATTTTGATGTTATTGAATTATATGGATTCCATGATTTAATTGATGTCTATCTTTATAAACACGGAAGATATTTAACAAAAATATTTTTTATAAAATGTCTTATTAATTCAAATATTGTTACTACTGATTGGATAAAATTATATACTGATATTGATAATAAACCCATACCAATTTTCCCGATTAGTGCAAATACTCTTATTAATGTTGGGCTTAAAGATGGTAAATTAATTGGTAAAACTCTCCACGAACTTGAAGAGATATGGCTCAGTGCAAAATGTTTGATTAGTGATGAGGAATTATTGAATTCTGTGGACTTACCAACTGACAATTGGAGGAAGTGACGATAATATGGAGTTTATGTTACCGCCAGTTTTAAGTCCAAAGATTGTTCCTTTGTCATACATTAGATTAAACTCAACATACCTTCCTCTGTAATAAAGCTGTTGTTCTCTATCAGAGTCGGTCCACTTTTTATTAATATTCATTTCAATAATTTCACAATAAGCTTTTATGAAATTATTACCCACACTCTCTAAAAAATCTAGATCGTCAAGAGAATTTGGTGATCTAAAATTATCAAAAAAGATTCCACCTGTTCCACGATTTTCATTTCTATGCTTTATTATGAAATAATCATCACAGTTTTTCTTAAACTCATCAAAATTAGCATTCAAATGATTATCACATGATTCACTCATATACTTGTGGAACAATTTTGTATCTGAATCTTCTTGAGTTCGTTTGTTTGTGAGCATTGGTGTCAGGTCAGCACCACCACCAAACCAATGGTCTTCACTAATTATCATTCTTAAATTCATATGAGCAGATGGAATAAAGGGATTTTTGGGATGTATTATTACTGAAATGCCTGATGCCCAGAATTGATTTGATAATTTAGAATTAATGCTTTTTTCCAGCACTCCGGGGGGTAAATCACCATATACAGTTGAAGTATGTACTCCAGCTTTTTCAAAAATTGTTCCCCTAAGAAGACTCGAAATTCCACCACCACCTCCTGTACGTGACCAGCTATCCTTTTCAAATTTCTTCGAATTAGATGTTAAACTAGTTTCGTATACTTCTAGAGTGTTGCATAATTGATTTCTTAGTTTAGTAAAAAGATCTGTCGCTTTAGTGCGTAATTCAGATGTTTCTTCTAATATTGCTTTATGTTTTTCTTGTGTCATTATATTTGCTATCAGATGTCTGCCTCAAAGCTTCGCCTAATATTATAGCGCACGAGCTAGAAACATTAAAGGATCGCATACCGTTTTTCATCTTTATTTTTACCCGAGTGTCCGATTGGTTATGAACTTCTTCAGGAACACCAGAACTCTCTCTGCCAAATAATAGAATGTCATTAACTTCATAATTAATATCTAAATAGGACTGATCTGTTTTTGTAGTTGCTAAGATTATTCTATGTGAGTTTGATTTTGACCATCTAAAAAACTCAGCCCATGATGGATGTTTAATAATATCCAAATGATTTATGTAATCCATCGCAACTCTGTTCAATCTTTTATCATCAATTATAAATCCTGTTGGCTCTATTATGTGTAAGGAAACTCCAAAACATGCAGTAAGGCGCATAATTGATCCGGTATTTTGTGGAATATCTGGCTGATATAACGCTACGGAGATATTTTTTTTCTTGTTGTTTGCACTCATTTTTAATAGAAAAATAATTTAAACTAATTATATACAATTATGTAATTTAGATATTTTAATTTATTTAGAAAAAATCAATTAATAACGTATACAAAGGTATAGCATTTTTTTTTAAATCAGTATAAACATATATAGGAATTAAGAGGATAAATTGTCAAAGAAAGATACAAAAGAGCCATCCAGAAGAGATTTCATTTTTCTAGCAACAGGTGCTTTTGCAGCAGCGGGTGCTGCTAGCGTTGCATGGCCAATCGTGGATCAAATGAACCCTGATGCAACAGCACTAGCATTATCAAAAATAGAAGTAGATGTAAGTCAAATCGAGAGAGGGCAGTCAATAACTGTCAAATGGAGAGGAAAGCCAGTCTTCATAAGAAGAAGAACAGATGAAGAAATTCAGATGGCATCCAGAGTAGATGTTAATTCTTTACCAGATGGCAATGCGAGAAATAATAATTTGACAGCTGACTCATCCGCCACTGATGAAAATAGAGCGCTTGATGACGATAAAGAATGGTTGGTAATGGTAGGCGTTTGTACCCATCTTGGTTGTGTGCCTAAGGGACAATCTTTGGGAGATGCCAAAGGGGACTATGGCGGGTGGTATTGTCCATGTCATGGTTCTCATTATGACACTGCAGGCAGAATAAGGAAAGGTCCTGCTGCAAAAAATCTTGATATTCCTGTCGCTGAATTTGTAAATGATAATGTTATAAGAATAGGTTAAAAATTGAATGAGTAAAGAGTCAACTTATATTCCAAGAAATGGCTTCGCTAAGTGGTTTGATCAGAGATTGCCACTACCAAGAATGTTACATGATAATATTAGCGCTTTCCCAACGCCAAGGAACTTGAATTATTGGTACACTTTTGGAGGCATCCTTACATTTTGTCTTGTTACACAAATTGTAACCGGTATTGTGCTTGCAATGCATTATACAGCGGATGCTGGATTAGCCTTCGCATCTGTCGAGCACATCATGAGAAATGTAAACTATGGCTGGTTAATTAGGTATATTCATGCCGTGGGCGCATCAATGTTTTTTCTTGCTGTATACGTGCACATGTTTAGAGGGCTATATTATGGCTCATACAAAGCACCAAGAGAGATACTCTGGATATTAGGAGTTATAATTTATCTTTTGATGGTAATTACGGCCTTCATGGGATACGTGTTGCCATGGGGACAAATGAGTTTTTGGGGCGCAACTGTTATTACAAATCTATTTTCTGTAATACCTGTAGTTGGTACAACTATTACGGAGTGGTTGTGGGGTGGTTTCGCTGTAGATAACGCAACCTTAAAAAGGTTCTTCAGTCTTCACTATCTGATGCCGTTCATGATATTTGGTGTTGTTATCCTGCACATATGGGCTCTCCATGTAACGGGTAATAATAATCCGGTTGGTATAAGTGTGAAAGATAAACAAGATACTGTTCCGTTTGCGCCATACTATACGGTTAAAGATGCACTTTCTTTAGTGTGCTTTTTAATCCTATTTGTATGGTTCATATTTTTTAATCCAAATATTTTAGGACATACTGATAATTATATAATGGCAGATCCTCTTGTCACTCCAGCTCATATTGTTCCTGAATGGTATCTACTGCCATTTTATGCAATCCTCAGGGCGATCCCATCTAAACTTGGAGGTGTTTTGGTGATGGGAGCTGCGATTGCTGTTCTATTCATTGTGCCATGGTTAGATACATCAAAAGTGAGATCAGCGACTTTCAGACCACTATACAAGCAGTTCTATTGGATTTTCCTTGTAAATTGTGTTGCACTTGGGTATTTAGGATCTCAAAACCCTGAGGGTTTGTTCCTTGTTGCATCTAGAATTTGTACTGCATATTATTTTATACATTTCTTGATAGTAATGCCAGTCCTTGGTTTAGTAGAAAAGCCCCGTCCAATTCCTGAAAGTATTACAAAGGCAGTACTTGAAAAATTAGAAATTAAAAATTCTAAAGAAGAAGCAAAGGCCTAGTTTAGCTATGAAGAATTATACACATTTTAAAATCTTTTTCCTGGTCTTTACCTTCCTCTCATTTTATTTGGTTACAACCGATACACATGCCGCTGCTGGTGAACAAAAACGCGTAGAAAAGCACGAATGGACTTTTTCTGGTATTTTTGGACACTATGATAATGCCCAACTTCAAAGAGGATTTCAGGTTTACAAAGAGGTTTGTTCATCATGTCATTCCATGAATTATGTGTATTTCCGAAATTTAGCTGAAGAGGGTGGTCCGGGATTCACACCAGAAGAAGTTAAGGTTATAGCTTCAGAATATACCGTAATTGATGGTCCTGATGATTTTGGTGAGATGTTCGAAAGGGAAGGTAAGGCAAGTGATAACTTCCCATCTCCATATTCAAATATCAACGAAGCACGTGCTTCTAACGGAGGGGCGTATCCTCCTGATTTTAGTGTGCTCGCGAAAGCTAGAAGTACAGAACGAGGTTTTCCATGGTGGTTTGTTGATCTATTCACAGGCTATCAGGAACAAGGTGTAGACTATATATATTCATTATTAAATGGATACAAAGAAGTGCCTAAAGATTTCAAGTTGCAAGATGGAATGCATTACAATGAATATTATCCTGGTAATCAAATTGCAATGGGACAACCACTTTATGATGACTCTGTTGAGTATGCTGATGGTACCAATGCGACAATTAAACAAATGGCTGAAGATGTATCTGCATTTATGATGTGGGCAGCTGAACCGAAGCTTGAAATAAGAAAAAAAATGGGTTTCAAGGTAGCAATATTCTTATTTGTCCTAGCTGGTTTGTTGTATTATTCCAAGAAGAAAATTTGGTCAAGAATAGAACACTAAATTGATAAGTGTATTAATTTGAATACAAATATAAATTTAATCAAACAATCAATACGATCCATAAATGATTACCCTAAACCTGGTATTATTTACCGTGACATAACACCTCTACTTAAGAGTCCAGATTTATTTTCACTGGTTATTGATATGAGTGCTGAACTAGTTGATGGCAGTATAGATCTAATTGCTGCAATAGATGCAAGAGGTTTTATTTTTGGATCCGCTTTGGCCCAAAAACTTAGAAAGGGTTTTATACCAATTAGAAAAAGAAATAAGTTACCATATAAAGTTATAAGCCAAGAATATTCTCTTGAGTATGGGGTAGATCAATTAGAGTTACATATTGACGCAATTACTCCGACCCAAAAAATACTTCTCATCGATGATGTACTGGCAACAGGTGGTACTGCAGAAGCTTCTGCAAAGCTAGTCAATCAACTTGGAGGGGAAATAGTTTCAATGATATTTATTATTGAGTTATTGGGTTTAAATGGACGTCAACATCTGGAAGAATATTCGAATAATATTCACTCCTTAGTCACCTATTAATTATTGAATCTAAAATGCATGACATCACCATCTTGCACTATGTAATCTTTTCCTTCTAATCGCATCTTCCCAGCTTCTTTTGCACCATTTTCACCATTGTTTTTTATGAAGTCATCAAATGAAATTGTTTCAGCTCTAATAAATCCTTTTTCAAAATCAGTATGAATCACGGCTGCTGCTTTGGGAGCCTGTGTATCTTTTCTAATAGTCCATGCCCTTGTTTCTTTTGGACCACTTGTAAAATAAGTTACAAGATTAAGAATTTCATAACCGGTTTTTATCACCTTATTTAGACCAGTTTCTTGCAGACCGATAGATTTTAGGTATTCAACTTTTTCTTCATCGCTCAAAACAGATAATTCTGACTCTGTAGAAGCTGATATGGTAATAGATTTACAGTTAATTTCTTCAGCATATTTTTGTACTTTTTCTGAATATTTATTTCCTGATGATGCATCACTCTCTTCTACATTACATATATAAAACATTGGTTTTGAAGTTAAGAGATTAAGTTCTTGGTATATTTTTCTATTTTTATCATCAATTAACATATCTCTTGCTGGCTTTCCTTCGTTGAGCAACTGAATGATTCCTTCAATTATCTTATAAGTCAATTTTGAGATTTCATCATTTGACTTGATCTTTCTTTCCAATCCAACTTTTCTATTTTCTAAGTTCTGAATATCTGCAAGAAGTAATTCTGTTTCTATTGTTTGGATATCAGAAATTGGATCTATCTTATTATTAACGTGCGTGATGTTTTCATTCTCAAAACATCGCACCACATGCGCTATAGCCTCAGTTTCTCGGATATTGGACAGGAATTTGTTACCAAGACCTTCTCCTTTAGATGCTCCTTCAACTAATCCTGCAATATCTACAAAATTCAATCTTGTTTGTATAACGTTTACTGATTTCGAAATATCACCAAGTTTTATCAATCTACTATCAGGCACCCCAACTTCGCCTATATTTGGTTCAATCGTACAAAAAGGGTAGTTACTTGCCTCTGCATTTGCTGTTTGTGTAAGTGCATTAAAGAGTGTTGATTTTCCAACGTTAGGTAAGCCAACAATTCCACATTTGAAACCCATGACATAACTCCTATTTAAAAAGACTTAAAATTTTTGTTAGTGGACTATTTTTTTTAACATCCCTATGTGAGGGTATGTATTTATAGTTATTCGTACTTCTGAAATTAATTTGAAATTTCTCTCTTTCAGAAATTATACTAAGGATGTTCGTTGCTATGTAATCAAATAGCGTATTCAAGTTATCCATCTCAGAATTATTAAAATTTCCAAGTACATAATTGCTTACAAGCCTTTTGTCTCCTGGGTGATCAATCCCTAGTCTAAGTCTTAAAAAGGTGTTATCTAAATGACTGAGAATAGATTTTAGACCATTATGACCAGCAATACCACCGCCCACTTTGAGACGAATTGAGCCAAATGGAAGATCTAACTCGTCATGAAGAATTAAAATATTTTCTGTTTTGATTTTAAAATAATTTACAATTTGAATTATAGCATCCCCAGAATTATTCATATATGTTTCTGGCTTTGCAAGAATTACTTTTTTATTTTCTAATTGTAATTCATGGATAACGGAATTAAACTTTTTTTTGGACTTGTCGTTACTACCGTATGAATTCAAAATTGCATCAACAGCCATAAATCCAATGTTATGCCGAGTCTGCTCATACTTTTTCCCAGGATTTCCTAGACCAACAATAAGGTACATAAGAATTTTTTACGTTATTATTCTTCGTTATTTGTATCTTTTGACTCAGTTTCTGCTTCGTCTCCAGATGTTTCTTCTTCAGATTCTTCTGTCATTCCAGCAGGTGCAGCAATAGTTGCAATCGTAAAGTCTCTGTCAGTTATTGTAGGTGTCACATCTTTAGGTAACGTAACTGCAGATATATGAATTGAGTCTCCGGTATCTGCCTCTGATAGGTCAACTTCGAGATTTTCAGGAATTGCATCGGCTGGACATGATACTTCTACATTATGCCGTACAACATTTAAAACCCCACCTTTTTTAAGACCCGGGCATGTGTCTTCATTTAAGAACAACACAGGGACCTCAACTATTACTTGAGATTCCTTTGAGAGCAAATAAAAGTCTACATGTAATGGTGTATCTTTAACAGGATGTAATTGAACATCTTTTGGAATAACTCTGGATTTTTTCCCATCGATATTCAATTCATAAAGAGTTGATAAGAAACGCCCTGATTGATAATGTTTGACCAGCACTTTAGTTTCAACTGATATGTGTGTTGGTTCAATACCAACGCCGTATAGTACACCTGGAGTATTACCAGCTCTTCTGATTGCACGAGAGCTTCCTGTTCCTTTAGTATCTCTGGTTGTAACAATAATTTCTTCAATTTCTGACATTTTTTACTCTTGTTAATTACCGTGTTATCTATGAATGCATTTATAAATTATATCTATAAATAATTTTTATATAAAAAGAAAGATCTTTTTATTAAATAAAGAGGCTAGAGACTGACTCTTCATTTGAGGTTCTCAAAATTGCTTCACCTAGTAATTGTGCAACAGAGATTAATTTAATTTTTTTTGATCCGTTGTGGATGCTGTCATTGTAAATTGTATCGCTAATAATAAGATTTTTTAAATCTGATGTTTCAATCTTATTTACAGCTTCACCAGATAGTACTCCATGAGTTATGTAGGCACTTACGTCATTAGCACCTGACTCAAGTAATTTGCTTGCTGCATTACATAATGTTCCGCCGGAGTCCACAATATCATCAACGAGTATACACGATCTTCCTTCTACATCTCCAATGATATTCATGACCTCAGATTGTCCAGGTTTATCTCTTCTTTTATCTACTATTGCAAGTGGAGCTCCACCAATCCTCTCCGCGATTAGTCTTGCTCTCACAACCCCTCCTACATCAGGCGATACCACAGTTACACTATTAATATCAAATGAGTCTTTGATATTATTTACGATAACAGGTGCTGCAAATAGGTTATCTGTTGGTATGTCAAAAAAACCTTGTATTTGACCCGCATGCAAATCGATAGTTAAAACTCGATCAGCACCTGCATTTGTAATTAAATTTGCAACTAATTTTGCTGATATTGGTGTTCGTCCAGATGACCTTCTGTCCTGCCTTGCATAACCAAAATAGGGAATAACTGCTGTAATCCTTCTTGCTGATGAACGTTTTAGTGCATCGATAAGGATTAGTAGTTCCATCAGATGATCATTTGCTGGATATGAAGTTGATTGAATAATAAAAACATCTTCTCCTCGAACATTCTCAAGTATTTCTACGAAGACTTCCATATCTGCAAACCTTTTTACATTGCAGCTTGTGAGGGGAATTTTTAAGTATGAAGCAATAGCATTAGCCAGAGGAGGATTAGAGTTTCCTGTAACAATTTTTATATTTTGTTCTTTTTTATTCATGTTAGACGTGATCTTTTATGCCACAATAGCATGTTTAGGTAATATGTAAATATGCCACAATAATTATGACCTAAAAATTTGAATTAATTTACAATAAGAATGGCATTTGCTTGCCTTCCATAATCTATTTCATTTCTATGTTGTGATCTCCTGTAAGAGAAGAAATCCGTCTCGTTTTTATATGTATCCATTTCAATAACATCATACTTTCTTATCCCAATTTGATAGATTTTATTTGAACAATATGCCTGTAAATCAAAGTATTTTCGACTATTTACTGTCTCAAAAAACTTTTTGTTTGAAGGATCTTGTCTGATGAATTCTTGATAAAATTCTATACCAACCTCATATGAGTCCTGTTGTATACAGGGTCCTATTATTGCAAATATGTTTTCAATCTTTCCACCAATATTTAAGATTTGTTCAACAGTGTTTTCTATTATTCCTTTTTGTGCACCTTTCCATCCGGCGTGTACGGCTCCTATAATTTGCTCTTTATTTTCGTATAGCAGAATTGGTGTACAGTCTGCAGTAAGAATTGACAGGATAATGTCATCTCGCCTAGTAATTATTGAGTCTGCTATAAATTTATCAGGAAATTTACTATCAATAATCTTACATATATTGGTGTGTTGTTGAGTTGGAATTACTACAGGTCTTAGTGAACTCACTGAAGAGTCCATCTCTTGAGAGATGAGCTTTCTATTTTTATCAATATTTTTTTTAAAGTCATCTGATAAATAACTGCAATTTAAACTGTCATATATTCCTGTTGACACACCACCCTGTCTCTTGAAAAAACCATATTTACAATTATTGAATTTTAGATTTTCTGATGTGATAAATTTAGGTTTCATGTAATTGAGATCGGCACAGTTTTTGGATTATTTGAAAAGTACATTACTTTGAAGAGTTCTCCCATCTTATCCTTATCAATAAGTCTATGATATTGACGATACAATTTATCTAATTGACTATCATTGGCATTTTCTTTCAGTATTTCATATCTTTGATCAATCCCCAAACCAATCAAAAAATCTCTTTGTGTTATAGGACCATAACTTTGAATATTATTTTTTTTTGAAATATAGCTATATTGATTAAAATCTACATGTGATGTCAGATCGCTCTCACCTGGTTTATGAAATATTGAAACTTTTTTATGTTTTGATAGAGCTTGAAGCGTATCACCAGATGACCCATTTGTTTTTGCGTAATCTATTACCAATAAGCCTCCATTAATTCGGATCTTTGAAAATATTTTTTCTAGCATTTTATCTTGCATAGGAGATATCTCATATAATAGACCATTTCTTGGACTCTCAATTTCTCTATTTGAAATACTGAGATGATCAGGATTAACCGCTATTGACTCAAATGTTAAATTATTATGTTGATCAATTGATACAACTCTCTCTCTAAATTTATTGTTATTAAATTGGTATTGTTTTATTGGTATTGCATCAAAGAATTCATTAGCAACTATAAAGTTTATTCCATTTGGTAATTCATCTAATGATGAAAAGTGTTTAAAAGGATGGTTTATGTTGTTTCTTTGAATTTTGGAGAGGATGTTACTTTGTTCAAATAACCATATTTTGATAGAAGAATAGAAGGAATTAAAATTTTTTGATACTCTTAGAATATCCTGCATCATGAACCCGTTACCTGGACCAAGTTCAATTATATTTATTTTTGGTTTATCAATTTTGAGCCATAAATCAATGAGCCATACTGCAATTAATTCTCCAAACATTTGACTTATTTCAGGAGAGGTTATGAAATCATCCTTTTTACCGATGGGTTTTGAATTTATATAATAACCAAAATCTTCATCACTGAGACAAAGTTCCATATATTCATCAACACTGATAGGTCCTTGATTTTTAATTTTCTGAACAATTTTTTCTTCAAGATTCTGGTATTTATTATTCATCTTTTTTTATTTTTTTATATAAAATCAAACCAACTAATATCATTGGAACAGATATTATCATTCCCATTGTTAGCTTATTAGCAAGAATATATCCAATTTGTTGATCAGGTAATCTAAATAGCTCTAAGAAGATTCTAAAAGTTCCATAAATGATAAGAAATATTGCGGATGCCATTCCTTTATTGTGAAGGATTTTATTTCTTTTAGATAAATATGCTAAGATTAAGAATAATATTAGTCCCTCAAGTAATGCTTCATATATTTGAGATGGATGGCGCGATACACTATCGTTTGGATATATTACAGACCATGGTAGATCAGAGTAAGTTCCGATTAATTCTGTATTTATGAAATTTGATAATCTACCAAAGAATATTCCGATTGGGGCGGAGATGGCAATAAGGTCCATAAATGATAAAAAGCTTTTACTATTCTTTTTACTAAAAAAGTAGATTGCAATAATTATTCCTATTAGGCCTCCATGAAATGACATACCCCCATTCCAAACCTTAAAAATTTCAATGGGATTTTCTATAAAATAAATAGGGTTATAAATTAATACATATCCGACTCTTCCACCAAGTAATATTCCAAATACAATCCATGGTATTAGGTCACTAAGAGATAATAATATAGATTTACTGTCTCCTATACATGAGGAAACAAACTTTGATTTTAGATATAGCCATCCAAGTATAATCCCAGACAAATAGGATAAACCATACCAATGAATATTAATGAAACCTATATTTAATGCTATTGGATCTATATATGGCAGTATTATTGCTGTCGTGAACATTTATTATGTTTTACCATTGATTTTTAACACTAATATATCATAATCATGAAAAAAATAATTTAAACTTATCAGGAAAGTTTTATGAAAGATAATAGTTCAAAAATATTTAACAAACTAGCTGAGGTAATGTCAGAAACAGCGGGGCTCGCTAATGGTGTAAAAAAAGAGGTAGAAATTATTGCAAAATCTCAAGTCGAACGTATTTTAAATGATTTTGAGGTCGTGCAGCGGGATGAATTTGATGTGATGAAAGAAATGTTAGTTAATTCTTCAGATACAATCAACAAACTAGAAAAAAAAATCAAATCTCTTGAAAATCAAATTAAAAAACTCAAAACTACAAAATAGTGGATAAGTTCAACTTCTAACTCAAAAACATCGAACTATATCATCTGTAAATAAAAAATTAATTATTTACAATAAAGATGAAGAATATAGTTAAACATTTATCTTTTGAGTTATGGAAAATATTCTTTATTTAGATCACAATGAACATCCACTAGATATCATTGAAAATTTAGCAGAAACAGAAAATTATTCTTTTAGTAGAGCTTTAAAGAATGAATTGGATTTATGGATTTCCTCGAAAAATTCTAATTTCCGTATAAATTTCAACTGGAATGAGACACTTGAAGGAATTCATATTGCAGTATTTTTTGATACAAAAATACCTGATCATAGGATCAATGAAGTAACAAAGTTAACTATAAAAATTAATCAATTGATATGGTTAGGACATTTTGATATTTGGACCAATGAGCAAATACCAGTATTTAGATATAATTTACTCCTCGCTGGGGGGCTTTTGCCAACAAATAAACAATCTAATGCATTATTAAATCACATAGTGGAAGCTTGTGAAAAATATTATCCATCATTTCAGTACGTAATATGGGGTGGTAATGATGCAGACGAGGCAATAAAGAATGCAATCTTTACAACTATTGGAGAGTCATGAGTTTATCAACCATAGAAAATATAAGCATCATTGGTTTTGGAAGGATGGGAAAATCAATGTTAAGCGGTTGGTTAAATAATCAACTAGATAAAGAAGTTGTGAGGATTGTTGATCCTTTTATAGATGATAAAGATCCATTCTTAATCAATCACAATCTAAAACTATATGATATGGATAAAATAAGATTAGACGATGGAATTGTTCTAATTGCTGTAAAACCTCAGGTGGCAGCTGATTTATTTGATAAATTAAAAGAAATGATATCAGAAAACACTGTTATTATATCAATAATCGCAGGATATTCTGTCGCAGATATGAGGAAATATTTAGGTCCAAAACCAACAATAATAAGAACCATGCCAAACACTCCTGCAGCTATTGGGAGAGGTATAACAGCATTATTTTCTGAAAACAAGCTACCCCAAGATCTAATCAGTAAAGTCGAGAGTTTATTTGGGTCAATGGGAAAGTTTTTTTGGGTTGAGAATGAAACAGATATGCATGCAATTACAGCAATTTCTGGAAGTGGTCCGGCTTATTATTATTTATTTACTGAGTGTTTGTCTGCCATTGCAGTAAAACATGGTTTAAAAAAAGAGCTTGCGGATATACTGTCAACTCAGACATTTATAGGATCATCTGCTTTAATGGAAAATTCCCCAAATTTAGGAGTTGTAGAACACAGAGAAAACGTAACATCACCTGGCGGAACAACTGAAGCAGCATTGAAAATATTCATGAATAATGATAAATTAGAATTATTGATTGATGAAGCTGTTAGTATGGCTATTGAACGAAGCAGGTCTCTATCAAAGTAATAATTATCTAACACTCTAATATTTAGAATGACCAAGACAAATAAAGAAAAAGCAGTTGATGCTCTTTTGAGCATACTAGAAAAAGAGAACTATAATCTAATCACCATAGAGAAGGTTGCAAGAAGAGCAAAGCTCAAAAAAGAGAATGTAAAAGCTGATTTTTTAGATTTAGACTCAATTGTTTGTGAGTTTTTGAATAATATTGATCTTGAGGTAGGGGATCTAACTCGGGAAGATGCAAATATAAATGATCCAAAGGATATTATATTAAACATCATTTTGAATAAATTAGAACTTTATAGTATGAGAAGAAATGCAATCATTAATCTGATTGGCAAGGAATCAAATTTCAGGAATAGATATTTTTTTCAGATGACAAATATTACAAGAATATTTGATGATATATATAAAAATGACAAGCAGAAAAACTTACATAGGTTATCACGTGATATAGGATTAATCCATATCTATAAACAGACTATAGATCAATGGATATTAGATGATGATATGTCAAAAATCATGTCATTTTTAGATCAGAAACTCATAAAATCAGGTGAAATTTTTGAACAAATCAGTAAACCAATAAAGTTTGTTGACAATTTGGTTTCAAAGTTCTCCAAATCAAGGTCCGCTTAGTCTAAAAAAATCATTATATTCATTACTTTTTTCTTCTAGAATAAATAACAATATTGTATATACTTCATATTGTTTATTTCAAGCAGCAGGGATTTAAATGGCAGCACATTTTGATAATCGGGATGGTTATATTTGGTTCAATGGAGAGTTAGTTGATTGGCCAGATGTAAAATTACATGTTTTAAGTCATGCATTGCACTATGCTAGTTCTGTATTTGAGGGTGAAAGAGTTTACAATAAAAAAATCTTTAAATTAGAAGAACACACAGAGCGTTTATTTTATTCAGCAGAGAGAATGGATATGAAAATTCCATATACTCAAGATCAGTTAAATGAAGCTTGTAAAGAAATCGTCAAAAAAAATTCCATAATTGATGGTTATGTGAGGCCAATTGCCTGGAGAGGTGCAGAAATGATGGGAGTATCTGCACAATCAACTAAAATTAATTTAGCAATTGCAGTTTGGGAGTGGCCATCTTATTTTGATCCTGAACAGAGATTGAAGGGCATTAGGCTAACACTCTCAAAATGGAAGCGACCTTCACCTGAAACTATACCTTGTGATACAAAAGCAGCAGGATTGTATATGATATGTACATTATCAAAACATGATGCTGAAAAGCGTGGTTACGCAGATTCACTTATGCTGGATTATGAAAATTATGTTGCTGAAGCAACTGGAGCTAATGTTTTCTTCATTAAAGATGGTGAAATACATACACCAAAACCAGATTGTTTTCTTGATGGCATAACAAGACGAACTGTCATTGATATTGCTAAAAAGAGAGGGATTAAGGTAATTGAAAGAAAAATTCTACCAGATGAAATGTCAGATTTTTCAGAATGTTTCTTGACAGGAACAGCAGTAGAGGTGACTCCTGTGTCTGAGATTGCGGAATTCAAATTCACACCGGGTGAGATAACAAAAAATCTAATGGAAGACTATTTAAATTTAGTCAAAAATTAGTCTTCCCAACGTTCCATTTTCTCAATATCAGCTACTTTTTGTTCTACCCACATAGACTTATCCTTATAAATTTCTTTTTTCCAAAACGGGGCGCTATTCTTTAGATAATCCATGATGTATTGGGTTGCTTCTTGGCAGTCGGTTCTGTGGTCTGAAGATGTAATGACAAACACAATATTTTCACCAGGTAATAATTCTCCGAATCTATGAATGACGGTTAAATTATTGATTTGCCATTTTTTTTTGGCATTTTCAGCGATATTTAAAATCTCTTTTATCGCCATATCTGGATAACAATCAAGATTTAAGCTAATCAAGTTTTTTTCAGCTCTAACCTTACCAACAAATAATGATATTGCCGCATCCGTTTTTGAAGAATTTTCAAATCTTTCAAGCTCCTTATTTACATCAAAATCCTCTTCCCTAACATCTATATACATCTCATCCTCCTGTCATAGGTGGGAAAAATGCAACTTCATCATTATTAGTTATTTTAGCATTTGATCTGCTAAGTTTTTGATTAATCGCAAATTTTATTTGTTTTCTATTTGCAAAGGCAGCTTCATAACTTTCATCCATAGTACACAAAAAATTTATTAATGTATTCACGTCGATGACGTGGTCTGGAACTTTTATTTCCTCTTCACGCTTATCAATGATTTCGGCAACCCAGGCAAAATATTTTATTTTCATATCAAGTCCTACCCTTTATCTTTTTTACAGAAGATTGAATATATAATACTAAAGTAATGATAGTTACTATCGCTGATAACAAAATTAACCAATTTGTGACTTGGGTTATGATTGAATTTTCTGTTTCTTGTAGGGATGCAATGAATAGAAATATGAGTGATATAAATTGAATAGTAGTTTTAATTTTAGATAAGCCTATCACATCAATGCTTATACTGTAATTAGCCATCACTTCTCTCAATGTCATAATAATAATTTCCCTAGCAGCGATGATATAAATACAAATTAGTGATGTTAAATTTAGGAAAGATGAACCCAAAAATAGCATAAACATCAAAATGACAAGAAGTTTATCTGCGATAGGATCTAAGATCTTCCCTAATAGGGATGTTTGATTTAATTTCCTTGCTAGATATCCATCAATAAAATCTGACAATGATGCATACAAAAAAATAAAGAAAGATAAAAGTCGCAACATATAAATATCAGATAAATATAGGCCGATTATTACAGGTATTGCAACTAACCTGCTCATAGTAATTAAATTTGGGATTGTATATATATTATTCATACTTTTATCAACTTTCATGAAATGTTTGGTATATATCCATTGCTAATTTTTCACTAATGCCAGGGACTTTCATTATATCATCTACATTTGCGTCCTGTATAGACTTCATACTCCCAAAATATTTCATTAATTGATTTTTTCTTTTAATACCAATACCTTCAAGGTCATCAAGTTTTGAATATTTTAGTGCTTTATTCCTACGAATTCTGTGACTACCTATTGCGAACCTGTGTGCTTCATCTCTCATCCGTTGTAAGAAGTAGAAGATAGGGTCGTTTGTATCAAGAATTATTATTCCATTTTCTACGGTATGTATTTTTTCATTCCCATGCTTTCTCTTTTTATCTTTTGAGATACTTATCAATTGAATGTGGTTGAGATTAAATTCATTTAGGATATCCTTTGCTATATTTAATTGACCTGTCCCACCATCAATAATTATTAAGTCTGGAGAATTTTCATACGCGACCTTATTTTCTATTTTAGAAAATCTTCTGGTGAGGACTTCTTTCATCATACCATAATCATCACCAGGTTTAATTTCTCCTGATTTAATATTAAATTTTCTATAACTTTTATTCTCGAATCCATCTTCTCCAACCACAACCATAGCCCCAACAGGATGGCTACCTTGAATGTGGCTGTTATCATAAATTTCAATTCTCTTTGGAATTTTATTTAATAAAAGTTTGTTTGCTAAACCATCCAAAAGTACTTTATGGTTATCTATTTGATTTAATTTTCTATTAAGAGCTTGTTCACAATTTATAAGAGCTTTTTGGATGAGTTTATATTTTTCTCCCATCTTAGGGATTTGAATGTAAATCTTTTTCTTATTCTTTTCACATAAAGCGTATTCTAGTAATTTTTTACTAGGAATTTCATGGGAAATAATAATATCCTTGGGACAGGGATGTGTAGTGTAAAATTGAGCTAGAAATGAATCCAAAATCTCTTCATTAGTATCTAATTTATTATTGATAGGGAAATACTCTCTATTACCCCAATTTTGTCCTGCTCTAATAAAAAATACTTGCACACATACCAAATTATCTAATTTCATTATAGCAAAAATATCTGCATCATTAATACTTGTGTTATGTATAGTTTGTTGTGATTGAATTTTATTAATTGTTTCAAGACGATCTCTTAACTTTGCTGCATTTTCATAATTTAATTTTGAGGACTCTTCCTGCATTGCAGAATATATTTTATCTTTTATCGTGCTTGCTTTACCTTTCATAAATAGATCTAAGTCATCAAGAAGAGAGTTGTAATCTTTTTTTGAAATCTCATCAGTGCAGGGTGCAGAACATTTATTTATTTGATATAAAAGACAAGGGCGTGATCTATTTTCAAAAATACTATCTGAACATGTTCTTAGCAAGAAAGCTTTTTGTAAAATATCGATTGTCCTATTCACTGCACCCGCAGAAGCAAAGGGACCGTAATATTGTCCATTAATTTTTTTTTCGCCTCTATATTTCATTAATCTGGGATAGGGATGTTGATTGTTAATTAGGATATGGGCGAAAGATTTATCATCTCGCATTGCGATATTATATTTAGGTTTATTTTTTTTTATAAGATTTGCTTCTAACAGTAGAGCTTCAGCTTCAGAAACAGTTATTATGAATTCCATAGCTTTTGTCTCTGAAATCATTTTTTTTATTCTATTCGAGTGATTATTGGGATTTGTGTAGCTTTTGACTCTATTCGATAAGTTTTTTGCTTTCCCAATGTAAAGAATCTTCTGGTTTGTATCTAACATTCTATACACACCTGGTTTTTTAGGCAGGGTCTCTGTGTATTTTTTTATAATTTTTGCTCCATTTTGGAGGTTTGTTAACTGTGAAACCATAAAAATTAATCAACTTTCACTTCGATATAATCGGGTGTTTTCCATGATAAATGTTGGCCAGAGTCAATTGCAATTATTTGTCCTGTAACTGATCTTGTTGAAAGTATAAATTTGATAGCATTGGATATATCTTTTATGTCAGGTTGTTTTTGTAGTGGTGTGTTATTAGCTTCTTCTGCAAAGTCATCTTCTGATTGGTCGGGGTTTGCTAATATAGGTCCTGGTGCTACTGCATTCACTCTAATTAGAGGACTATATTCTTGAGCCATCATTTGAGTTGCTCCCCATAACGCAAACTTACTGATAGAATAACTGAAATAAGATGGGTTCATTCTCAGAACTCTTTGATCAATTATATTTATGATATTTTTGTCTATTTCATTATTGCTTTCGTTTGTTTGGGCAATATGCTTGGAGATCAACAGGGGAGCTAAAAGATTGATATTGATATGATTGTTAAACCTATCATTAGAAAAATCTCGTGCACTATCAAATTCAAAAATAGACGCACAATTTATTAATGTATCAAGTTCTCCATTACAATCCTTATCAATCTGGTCAATCATTTTCATGATTTGATTTGAATTAGAGAGATCTGCTTTATATATTTGTGCATTAACTTTCTTTTTAATTAGAGAATCTCTGAGTTTTTGAGCTTCTTCAATTGAATTGTTATAGTGGATTAGTATTTGATTATTCTCTTCTGCTAAAGAATTGACTATTGATTTACCAATTCTCTTCGCGCCACCAGTCACTAAAATAGTTTTCATAATTATCCTTTAATTTTAATTCTATTTAACTAATTCATCAATTAGTAGGTTACTATTACTGATTTTTTTAATTTCATCTCTAATTTTTGCTGCCTTTTCAAATTCTAAATCCGACGCAGCTTCCACCATTTCTTTTCTTAATCTATCTAGTTTCTTCTCTAAACTTTCACTATCATTAACAATCTCAGAATTTATCGAAATATCATAGTAATCTTTTTCATAGATGGAGTAATCAAGATCATTAATATTACTTTTTATGGTTTCGGGTGTGATGTCATTATCGTGATTATATTTTTTTTGTTTTTCCCTTCTTCTTTCTGTTTCATATAATGCTCGTGAAATAGAATTTGTAATTTTATCTGCGTATAGTATGACTCTGCCATTAACATTTCTAGCAGCACGACCTATTGTTTGTGTAAGGGATGTCTCAGATCTCAGAAAACCCTCTTTATCTGCGTCGAGTATTGCAACTAATGAGCATTCAGGAATATCTAATCCCTCTCGCAATAGGTTTATTCCAATTAGAACATCAAATACACCTTTTCTCAAATCACGTATTATTTCAATTCTCTCAATTGTATCAATATCTGAGTGAAGGTATCTAACTTTTATACCTTTTTCATGAATATATTCAGTAAGATCCTCAGCCATTTTTTTTGTTAAAACTGTTATTAATACTCTCTGATTATTTTTGCTAACTAACTCAATTTCACCAATTATATCTTCAACTTGATTTTTAACTGGCCTAATTTCTGTAATCGGATCGATCAAACCTGTTGGACGGATGATTTGTTCAATAAACTTTCCATCTGTTTGACCAAGCTCCCATTTTCCTGGAGTAGCTGAGACATAAATTGTTTGCGAGCGCATAAAATTCCACTCATTAAAATTCAATGGTCTATTATCCTTGCAAGAGGGTAGCCTGAAGCCATATTCAGATAGATTTTCTTTTCTGCTCAAATCACCTTTGTACATAGCACCTAGTTGTGGAATTGTTACATGGCTTTCATCAATAAATACGATAGCATTTTCAGGCATATATTCAAATAAAGTTGGTGGTGGTTGACCCTCTTGTCTTCCCGATAGGTATCTAGAGTAATTTTCAATACCAGCACATGTACCAGTTGTATTTATCATCTCAAGATCAAAAATAGTTCTTTGCTCTAGTCGTTGAGCCTCGAGTAATTTATTTTCTTTATTGAAAAACTCAAGTCGATTTCTTAGGTCAACTTTAATCTGTTTTATAGCTGTATCTAGAGTTGGTTTTGGTGTTATGTAGTGTGAATTTGCAAAGATAGTTATTTCTTCAATATCCTGAAATACTTCACCAGTTAATGGGTCAAATTCACTAATTGATTCAATTTCATTCCCAAAGAATGAAATCCTCCATGCTCTGTCATCAAAATGGGCAGGAAATATTTCAAGAATATCTCCTTTAACTCTAAATGTTCCTCTAAAAAAATTTAAATCATTTCTTTTATATTGGAGTTCTACGAGCTTACTAATAAATTCTCTCAGATCAATATTTCTATTTACTTGTATTTTTTCTGTCATTTCAGCGTAAACATCAAGCGGACCAATACCATATATACAAGATACAGATGCAACAATTATAATATCATCTTTTTCGATGAGCGATCTTGTTGCAGAATGTCTCATTTTGTCAATTTGTTCATTGATGGAGGCATCTTTTTCTATATATGTGTCTGTTCTCGCTACATAAGCTTCTGGTTGATAATAGTCATAATATGAGACAAAATATTCAACTGAATTTTGAGGGAAGAATGATTTAAATTCGCCATATAACTGAGCTGCAAGAGTCTTATTAGGTGCTAGTATTATTGCTGGTCGTTGAGAGTTTTCTATGATTTTAGCCATTGTATAGGTCTTTCCAGATCCAGTAACACCCAATAAAACCTGATCTCGTTTACCTTCATTCAAGCCATCCACCAGTGAATTTATTGCGTGAGGCTGATCACCTGATGGTTGAAATTTTGAATGAATCTGAAATTTATTTTTTATTGGACTAATAGACATCAATTAAAACTCATGAATTTAATTTGCTTGTATTAACTATATCTAATATAGGTAGTATTGATGAATTATAAACTATATTTTTTTCTTACAAATAATGAATATTTATGATAATTGAATGAATTGTCGGTACTTCAAACGGGAGAATCACGGAAATGATTATTGTAATGGGAGAATTTCGTCTTAAACCGGAATACCTTAATGACCTCCGCCCAGAAATAGAACACATGGTGAAAATGAGCAACTCTGAAAGTGGTTGTATTTATTTTCAGTTCTCTGAAGCTCTTGATGATCCTGGACTGATGCGTCTTTCTGAAAAATGGAAATCAATGGAAGATCTCGAAATTCATTTTCAGTCGACTCACTTCAAGAGATGGAGAGAAGCTATTAGTAAAAATGGTGGAGCGACGGATAGAGATGTTGCTGCATATGAGGTAATTTTAGAAAAGGATTTATCATAAATGACAAAGAATTTTTTATCGAAGCAAGTGCTTGCCATTAAGCCATCACCTACAATTGCTGTTACACAAAAAGCGCGTGAGTTGAAGGCACAAGGAAGAGATGTAATCGGTTTGGGTGCAGGCGAACCAGATTTTGATACACCTGACAATATTAAAGAAGCTGCCATAGATGCAATTAATCGTGGAGAGACAAAATATACTGCTGTAGATGGAATTCCAGAATTGAAGCAAGCAATTGTTAATAAGTTTAAGAAAGAAAATAAATTAGATTACACAACCGATCAGGTATTTGTTGCACCAGGCGGCAAGGCAATCATCTATAATGCAATGATGGCAACTTTGAATGAAGGTGATGAAGTCATAATTCCAGCTCCCTACTGGGTATCTTATCCCGATATTACTCAAATGGCAGGTGGTGTTCCTGTGGTCATTCAAGGTGATCCAAAAAACAATTATAAAATCAAAGCCGGTCAGATTGAGTCAGCAATCACTGAAAAAACCAAATGGGTGATTTTCAATTCTCCATCTAATCCGAGTGGAGGTACATACACAAAGGCTGAACTTAAAGAAATAACAGATATATTGGTGAAGTACGATCATGTTTGGCTATTAACAGATGATATTTATGAGCATATGGTATACGACAATTTTAAATTCTTTACGCCTCTGCAAGTTGAACCAAAGCTATTTAATAGAACACTGACTTTGAATGGTGTCTCAAAAGCTTATTCAATGACAGGCTGGCGTATAGGATATTGTGGTGCACCATTAGAACTAATAAAACCAATGCGTACAATACAATCACAATCAACAACTAACCCTACCTCAATAAGTCAATGGGCATCAGTTGAAGCTCTAGAGGGAGATCAATCATTCATGAAAGGTTGGATAAAAGAGTTTAGGGAGAGAAGAAACTTAGTTGTTGAAATGCTTAATAAAGCAAATGGCATAGAATGTGGGCTTCCTGAGGGCGCATTTTATGTTTACCCTAATTGTTCTGGATGTATTGGAAAACAAACGTCGAATGGAAACTTAATTGAAAATGATGAAGATTTTGTTACTCATCTTTTAGAGGAGCAGGGAGTAGCTGTTGTCCATGGTGCTGCATTTGGAACCAGTCCTTGCTTTAGGATTTCGTATGCGACATCCATAGATCTTTTAGAGGAAGCTTGTACAAGAATTATTCGTTTTTGCGCAGGTTTATCATAAAAAAAAACTGAACTCAAGTGAGCTCAGTTTTTCATTTTGGGTATGTATTTGCATATGTAATTAGGGAGGTTCATATACTTTGTATGAAATACTAATACAAAAAATAGCTATGCACTTCTACCATTAATATTGCAGGGCTGGCATGCAATATTTGCAATGCTAATTAAGACTAAAATTTCCATTCTTTCCCTTTTTCTATAATAAACTCTCTAAATACGGCTATTCTTTTTGAGTTTTTTCTCTCGTCAGCATAGGTCAGGTATGTATCTATTTCTGGTAATTTCTCATTGAAAACTATCTGTATTAGATTGTCATCATCACTGACAAGATAATCTGGCAGCAACACAATTCCAATTCCTGCTGATGCAGCTCTTTGTAGCGCATTAATATTTGCAATTTTAACGATAGGTTTTATTTTGTATTCTCTTGTTATATTTTCCAGCCAATTAATTTCTTTCAGGTATTCTGGTGCTTTACCGTAAGTTATTATTTTATGAGATTTTAGATCTCCCACCTTATTTGGAGTTCCATTTTCTTCTAAATATTCCGGCGATGCAAATAAATGAAAATGAACTGTAAAGAGCCTTCTTTGAATCAAATCTAATTGTTGAGGTTTATGAAATCTTATCGCAACATCAGCTTCTCTCATTCCAATATCTAATTCAGCGTCAGTTAGCCTTAATTCTAGATTAATTTCTGGATATTGTGATGTGAAGTCACCGAGGCGTGGGGATAACCAATTTGCCCCTAATCCAACAGTTGTTGTTACAGAAAGATCACCTGATGGCCTCTCTTTGCTGTCTGTTAATTCGAATTCTGCTTCTTTAATAATATTAATAATTGTTCTGGTTCTCTTGTACAGCAATTCACCTTGTTCCGTTAAGATAAGTCCTCTTGGGTGTCTATGAAATAGTGGTATCCCAATTTCGTATTCAAGATTTGAAATTTGTCTGCTTATTGCCGATTGGCTTGTATATAAATCCTCACTTGCATGAGAAAAACTACCAGCATCAGCTACGATATGAAAGATTCTTAACCTGTCCCAGTCCATTATTTTTTATTTGCAAGATAATTCTCTGCATCTAGTGCTGCCATACATCCCATCCCTGCTGCTGTTACTGCTTGTCTATACTTATCATCTGTGACATCACCTGCAGCAAATACACCCTTTCTAGATGTTTTTGTTGTTCCAGGTGTTGTAAGAATGTAGCCATTTTTCATTTCCAATGAACTCTTAAACAGTTCAGTAGAAGGTTTATGTCCTATTGCAATAAAAACACCGTCAGTTTCAAGTTTAGTAACTTTTTCTGTTTCAACATTTAACAAGCTTACGCCATTAACAGAATTAGGGTTATCCGTTCCAATAATTTCATCTATAACTGAGTTCCAAATGATTTTAATTTTAGGGTTCTGAATTAGTCGTTCTTCAAGAATTTTTTCACATCTTAATTCATTTCTTCTGTGAACTAATGTTACATTACTAGCAAAATTTGTTAGGAATAGTGCTTCTTCTACGGCTGTATTTCCTCCACCAACAACGATAACTGATTTATCCCTGTAGAAAAATCCATCGCAAGTTGCACATGCTGATACTCCAAAACCTTTATATTTTTCCTCTGACTCAATTCCCAGCCACTTTGCTTGTGCACCTGTGCAAATTATTAATGAGTCAGATAAATATTGTGTTTTAGAGTCACCAGTCAATCTAAAGGGGTATTCATCAAGGTTACACTTGTTTATGTGATCGCTAATTATCTCAACGCCAGTACTCAAAGCTTGAGATTTCATTTGCTCCATCAGCCAAGGACCTTGAATAATTTCTGAAAAACCTGGGTAGTTTTCTACATCAGTAGTGATTGTTAATTGTCCCCCCGGTTGTATTCCCTCAATTAAAATTGGCTGTAGCATCGCTCGAGATGCATAAATTGCCGCGGTATACCCTGCTGGGCCAGATCCAACAATTAATACTTTTGTTTTTTTTTCGTTCATGCAATTAATTTCATGTTAATTTAAAAATAGTTATTTTGGAAATGCTATTTGGATTATTTCATAGCTCTTTCCACCACCTGGTGTAGCCACTTCTACGCTATCACCGATTGATTTACCAATTAACGCACGCGCAATTGGTGAGCTAATTGAAATTAGTCCTTTTGTGATATCGGATTCAAATTCACCAACAATTTGATACTTTGATTCTTTTTCAGTATCTTCGTCAACGAGTGTAACAATTGCGCCAAATTTAATAATATTACCAGATAATTTTGATATATCTATTACATCAGCTTTCGATAGCTTATCTTCAAGATCACTTATTTTTGCTTCATTCATTGCTTGTTGTTCTTTTGCAGCATGATATTCAGCATTTTCAGATAGATCACCATGCTTTCTTGCTTCAGCTATGGCAGATATGATTGCAGGTCTTTCAATACTTTTTAGTCTTTTAATTTCATTCTGAAGAGCTTCATGTCCAATAATTGTCATTGGTATTTTTTCCATAGATTCTCCTATATGCTCCTATATGGTATAGTTTTAGTTTAAGTAAATATTCTAAATAATTATTTAAAATATTCTTGTAATGATTTTACATCACCCAATCCATTTATATACATTCTTATTGATTCAACAGCTGCAAGGGCTCCCGAAAGTGTTGTATAATATGGTATTCTATTCCTAAGAGCAGCTTGCCGCAAGGTTTTACTATCTGATAGAGCCTTGCTACCCTCTGTAGTATTAATTACCAAACTTATAGTATTGTTGTTCATTGAGTCAACAATATGGGGACGTCCTTCCAGTACCTTTTTGACTCTACCTGCTTTTATCCCTTGTTCAATAAGGTATTTTTGTGTACCCCCTGTTGCTAGTATATTGAATCCAAGTGACTCTAGTGATTTTACAGCATCAAGGATATTTGGCTTGTCTTTATCTTTAACAGAAACGAAAACATTCCCATCTTTAGGCAATGGTACATTTGTTCCTAGCTGGCTTTTTGCAAAAGCAATACCAAAGTCATCACCAATACCCATTACCTCACCAGTTGATTTCATTTCAGGACCTAGCAAGACATCAATTCCATCAAATTTATTGAATGGGAAAACAGCTTCTTTTACAGCAACATGTTTGATCCTATTCAGCGCATCATTTTCTTTATTTGTGATATGTTGCTTCAAATTATTTCCTGCTATTAATTTAGTAGCTATTTTTGCAATTGGTATACCAGTTACTTTTGCAACGAAAGGAATTGTTCGGCTAGCGCGAGGATTAACTTCTATAATAAATATTTCATCATCTTTAATAGCATATTGAATGTTAATACAGCCAATAATACCAAGAGAATTACTTATCGCAATTGTTTGTTCCTTAAGATTCTGAATGGTGTTTTGTTTTAGCGAATATGGGGGAATTGAGCAGGCACTATCACCTGAGTGGACACCTGCTTCTTCAATATGTTGCATTATTCCACAGATGAAAACATCTTCTCCATCTGAAATAGCATCAACATCAACCTCAATTGCATCAGACAAGAAGCTATCGAGTAGCAAAGGATTTGTTTTTAATAGGGTATTAATTTGTTTATCTTTGTTTTGAGGGAATTTTATTTTTATTTCTTCTGGAATCAATTCTGGTAAAGTATTTTCGATGTAGTTGTCATAATCATTTTCGTCTCTGAGGATGACCATAGCCCTTCCACCTAGTACATAAGATGGTCTAAGAATTATTGGTAATCCTAGGTCCTCTATTGCTTTTCTGGCTTCTTTAATTGAATTGGCAATTTTATTTTTTGGTTGTCTCAGATTGAGTTTATTTATCAGTTTTAAGAAACGATCTCTATCTTCCGCAAGGTCAATTGTATCAGGTGTTGTTCCCAGTATTTTGATTCCTCGTTTTTCAAGTTGATTTGATAATTTTAATGGTGTCTGTCCTCCAAACTGAACAATAACACCTAGCAAGTTTCCTTTACTCTGTTCTATATTAATTATTTCAAAAACATCTTCTGTAGTTAATGGTTCAAAGTATAATCTATCAGAGGTATCGTAATCAGTTGAAACAGTTTCTGGATTACAATTTATCATTATTGTTTCAATATCTAATTCCTGTAGTGCGAAGCATGCATGGCAGCAACAGTAATCAAATTCAATGCCTTGCCCAATTCTATTTGGACCACCACCAATTATAATAACCTTCTTTTTTAGACTTGGATCTACTTCATTGTCAAAATTATCAAAATCTAAATAGTTATATGTTGAGTACATATAAGCTGTCGGAGTATGGAATTCTGCAGAGCAGGTGTCAATTCGTTTATAGATTGGATGAATGCCCAGTTTTTCCCTATGTTTTCTTACAAAAGTCTCATCTTTCTCAATGATATTGGCTAATCTAGCATCAGAAAACCCATGAGATTTGAGGGTTTGAAAGTTATCGCGATCATTTGGTAATCCGTATTTTTTAACTTTATTCTCTAAATCGATTATTTCCTGAAGTCTTTGAATAAACCAAGGATCCATTCTGCAAGATTGATGAATTTGCTCATGCGATATACCTAGTCTCAGTGCTTGTGCAACTTTTAATATTCTATTAGGTGTTGGCTCTCCTAATTCAGCTCTTACTATATTTTTTTCAGCATCTTTACCAATATCCCTGAACTCAATAGGATCAAGCCCAGTTAGTCCGATCTCAAGTGATCTAAGAGCTTTTTGCAAACTTTCAGAAAATGTTCTCCCAAAAGCCATTGCTTCTCCAACAGATTTCATGGATGTGCTTAGTAATGGTTTTGCATCAGGAAACTTTTCGAATGCAAATCTAGGTATCTTTGTAACTATATAATCAATGGTTGGTTCAAAAGATGCGGGGGTTTGTCCACCTGTAATATCATTTGACAGTTCATCTAGTGTATAACCTAATGCAAGTTTTGCTGCTATTTTTGCAATTGGAAACCCTGTAGCTTTAGATGCTAAGGCAGAGGATCTTGATACTCTTGGATTCATTTCAATTACAACCATCTCTCCATTCTCTGGATTTATTGCAAATTGAACATTAGAACCTCCGGTTTCAACACCAATTTTTCTAAGGACCGCTATGGAGGCATTTCGCATAATTTGGTATTCTTTATCTGTTAGAGTTAATGCTGGAGCAACTGTTATTGAGTCACCGGTATGAACTCCCATTGGATCAATATTTTCGATCGAGCAAATAATAATACAGTTATCATTCTTATCCCTCACAACTTCCATTTCATATTCTTTCCAACCAAGAACAGATTCTTCAATGAGAACTTCTGAAGTTGGTGATGCATCAATTCCATTTTCTACGATTTTTATAAATTCTTCTCTTGTATAGGCAATTCCACCGCCTGTACCACCAAGTGTAAATGAAGGCCGGATGATAACCGGCAAACCAAGTGCATCGAGTGCCTCAAGTCCTTGAGCTAAGTCATGTGCAATTAATGATTTTGGTGTTTTTAATCCTATTTCTTTCATAGCCTCTCTGAAGAGTTCCCTATCCTCAGCCATGTCAATGGCCTCCGATGATGCACCTATCATTTCTACATTATATTTTTCTAAGATACCTAATTTTTTGAGAGATAGTGTTGTATTTAGAGCTGTTTGACCACCCATTGTAGGAAGTATGGCATCAGGACGCTCTTTTTTTATGATTTTTTCCAAAAATTCAGGAGTAATTGGTTCGATATAGGTTGCGTCAGCTAGTTCAGGATCAGTCATTATAGTAGCTGGATTGGAATTGATTAATACAACACGAAAGCCTTCTTCTTTTATAGCTTTTAAAGCTTGTGTGCCTGAATAATCAAATTCACATGCTTGACCAATTACAATTGGTCCTGCTCCTACAACAAGTATTGATTTTATATCAGTTCTTTTTGGCATATTAGTTTCATAAGTTTGAATTAATATTATCTAAAAATTTCTCAAAAATATAATAACAATCTTGAGGTCCTGGTGAAGCTTCAGGATGAAATTGTACTGAAAAAATAGGTTTTTCTTTAACTCGTATTCCACAATTTGAGTCATCAAAAAGTGATCTATGCGTCTCAACAACTTCAGGAGGAAGCGATTGAGTATCCACTGCAAAACCATGATTCATCGAAGTTATCAATACCTTTTTAGAGTCCAAATCTTGAACAGGATGATTTGCTCCGTGATGGCCAAATGACATTTTTATGGTTTTTGCTCCTAATGCTAAAGCTAAAATTTGATGCCCTAAACAAATCCCAAAGATAGGCATGTCTTTTTGAATTAAATTTTTAATCAAAGGAACGCTATAGTTTATTGTTGCATGAGGATCTCCTGGTCCATTTGAGAGTAGAACACCATCTGGGTTAAAATCAAATATTTCATTAATATTACAGTTGGGAGGAAATACTTTTATTTCACAACCAAAGTGATTTAGCATACGAATTATATTTGACTTTATTCCGTAGTCAATTAAAGCGATCTTAATCTTGCTATCTTTATTATCTTCATAACCAGAATTCCAGTCCCAGGATTTTTGATAATTTTGATATATTGTTTTTGTTGATGCATCTGTTGCTAAGTCCATTCCCTCCATACTTTTCACCTCGGATAATATCTTTTGGAGTTTCGGAATATCAAAATTACAATTTTCAGAATGTTCAATCACACAATTCATCATACCATTATCTCTAATATTCTTGGTGAGCTGTCTAGTATCTATTCCGGAAATACCAACAATACCTTGTTGTTTCATCCAATCATCTAAAGATAGTTTTGATCTGTAATTTGAGGGTAAATCAATAATGGCGTGAGTAATTATACCAGAAATATGTATCTTTCCATCGGGGTTAGCTGTTTCTAGATCCTCAAAATTTGCACCCACATTACCGATATGTGGAAATGTAAAATTTACAATTTGATGAGAATAGGAAGGGTCTGAAATAATTTCTTGATAACCTGTAATGGATGTGTTGAAGCAAACCTCCCCGTAAGTTACTCCTATTTTACCAATACCATAGCCATATTTGATAGATCCATCGGAAAATAAAATAACACCTGTCTTTTTAATTGGTTCCCATCCAGCATCATTATTTCCAGAAATATTCCTGGATTGTTTTTCGTTATTCATATTTTCAAATGTTATAATTTATTTCAAATATATATATATCATTTCAATAAAATATGCTTGATATTCATTACAAAGTTAACACTTTTCCATAGCAAATTTTATATCTATATAAAAAAAAATAGATATAATGTAATTAATCTAAAAGCAGTGAGGCTAAAATTATGATTAGAGATGAAATAAACGATCAATTAAAAAAAGCAATGCTGAATAAAGATAAGGATTATACATCAACCTTAAGATTGATTTTAGCTGCGATAAAAGACCGTGAAATAATAGAGAGAGCAAAGAATAAAACCGTTGAGGATGACATAATTATTGAAGTTTTATCTAAAATGGTCAAGCAACGGGTAGAATCAGCAGATATTTATAAAAAAAATGAGAGATTAGAATTAGCTAAAAAAGAAGAGTATGAAATTTCTATCATAAGAAATTTTATGCCAACTCAGTTATCAGATGATGAAGTAAAAACCATCATAAACAAAATAATCAAAGATAATAATGCATCTTCAATAAAGGACATGGGTGTCGTTATGGCAGAATTGAAGAAAGAATATTCAGGTCAATTAGATTTTGGTGCGGCAGGGAAGATGATTAAAGATATCCTATCAAACTAAATTCCACAAAGATAACGATGAGTATTCAAAATAATATTACAGAGGAAATAAAATCAAAAATTTTGTTATCTGATTTGATTCAAAATTACGTAAATTGGGATTCAAAAAAGAGCAATGCAAGTAAGGGTATTTTTTGGGCTTGCTGTCCATTTCACAATGAAAAAACAGCATCTTTTACAGTTGATAATTCAAAGAATACATATCATTGTTTTGGTTGTGGTGCCCATGGTGATTCATTTAAGTTTCTCATGGACCATCAAAATATTCAGTTCAGAGAGGCTTTAACAATATTAGCTGGCATCAGCGGTATAAAATTAAACCCAAGTAATAATCATAATCCAATCGAAGAGCAAAAGAGACAGATCTTACAAACAATAAATGAGGAGGCAAGTAATTTTTTTAGAGGAGAGTTATTAAAACAAGAGAATAAGCATGCACTGGATTACCTTGAAAAACGAGGGCTTGGGAGGGAGAATATAAATAAATTTGCACTTGGTTATGCAAGAGGGGATGGAAAGTTGATTTCCCATCTAAATTCGATAGGTTATAGTAATAACCAGATTCAAGAGTCAGGTTTGGCTATCGAAAATGATCAGGGAAATTTTTATGAAAGATTTCGTAATAGAATAATATTTCCAATTGCAAATCCACAAAACAAGATCATTGCTTTTGGTGGTAGAGATCTTAGCGGAAATTCACAAGCAAAATATATTAACTCGCCAGAAACTAAGATTTTTCAGAAAAAAAATATCCTGTATAATTTTTATCATGCAAAAAATGTAAGGAACACAGATAGTAAAGTAATAGCAGTTGAAGGTTATTTCGACTGTATTGCGCTATCGGTAAACGGCTTTCCAGGATCAGTTGCTACAATGGGAACAAGTCTCTCTCAAGATCAGATTAAACTTTTATGGCAATTATCTAGTCTTCCTCTACTATGCTATGATGGGGATTCGGCAGGGACTAAGGCTGCTGAAAGAGCGGTAGAGCTCATATTCCCGATATTAAAGCCAGGTTATTCAATGAATTTTGTTTTTTTACCTAAGGGTATGGATCCAGATGATGTTATTAAAAACTTTGGTGCTGAATATATAAATAATCTATTAAATAATAACATCAGTCTAATTGATCTTTTTTGGAGTCTACATATTAATCAATTAGATTATGGTACCCCAGAAGAGAGAGCCTACATTCAAAACCAGATGAATGCCATGATAAACAGAATTGAAAATATTGAGGTTAAAAAACAATATAGTATGCATATAAATGATAAGTTAAATGCCTATTGGAAGTCAAAAAGTTTTGAGTCCAACAAGGTATTTTTTAAAAATAAGATTGAAAAACCATCTAGCGATCTTGTTAACAGATTAAAGGTTAAGAACAGAAATTTGAATTATAAAAAAGAGGAAATTTATCTTATTCAAGCTTTATTAAATTTTCCAGAAATACTGAAAGATCATGTTGATCAGATAACAGCAATAAAATTATTTGATGAGAAACTTGATAAGCTAAGAAACGAAATAATTGATATCATATACAGCAAAAAAATTACAAACCAAAATGCATCACTTTTAAGTAGAATTTTAATTGATAAGGGTTTTGAAGAGGTCTTGAATTTAATTAATTCGGAATATAATGAGTTTTTAATCAAATACCCAGCTGTTAATAATGAACGAACAGATACTAAAGATTGGATTAGGAATTTGATTTATGAGTTAAAAAAGTACAATCTAATTCAAGAAATTGAAACCAATAAACAACAATACTACAATAGCAACTCAAAAGAAAATGAAGAAAAATTATTCAAACTAAAGGAGAAACTTAGGAGTTTAAATGAGCAACATAAAATTGTGGTTCATGAAACCAATGAAATCTCGAACTCTTTTGATGATTGGTACGAAAAAAATAAATCAAGATTAAAAAAGAAAAATTAGCTCCAATAAGAAAAAAGGAAAAATATAGTAAATATATATAGTAATTTATTGATATATTTATTATATACAAGTAGTTAATAATAAATACCTAGAATAAAATGCCTGCTGCAAAAAAAGAAATACAAACTTCAACAGAAGATACTGTAGAAGAAAAGAAAGATGCACCTCTTATTGACACTTCTGATCGTACTGTGAAAAGTTGGATCAGGTTAGGAAAAAAAAGAGGATATATTACATATGATGAATTAAACGAAATCTTGCCATCAGATGAAGTGTCGTCTGAACAAATTGAAGATATTATGGCCATGTTTTCAGATATGGGTATAAACGTAATAGAGAATGACGAAGCAGAAGAGCAATTAGGTTCAGAATCTGAAGCTCAACTCCCAGTAAAGATCGATCAAACATCATCATCAGGTGCGGATAGATCCGATGATCCCGTGAGGATGTATCTAAAAGAAATGGGATCCGTTGAATTACTCTCAAGAGATGGTGAAATAGCTATTGCAAAGCGCATTGAAGCAGGCAAAGAAGCGATGATGAGAGGGCTTTGTGAGAGTCCACTAACATTTCAGGCAATCATCATCTGGAGAGATCAACTTAATGATGGCGATATTTTATTAAGAGATATTATTGATCTTGAAGCAACCTATTCTGGTCCAGATGCCCAGGAAATGCCTAAAGTTGAAATTGTAGAAAAAGAAATTCCAACAGAAACTGAGCCATTAGATGAGAATAATCAAGATGAACCACAGCAAGAAGTTGAAGATGAAACAGATGATGAAGATAACGAGAATAACATATCATTGACTGCAATGGAAGCAGCTCTAAGTGAGCAGGTTTCATCAAGATTTGATATAATTGCCAAGGAATATGCTAATCTGGAGAAATTTAAGAAATCTCTAGAAAGGAAGAATTCTAATACAAAAAATTTTACTGCAACTGAAGAAAAAAAATATTCAAAAATTAGATCAGTATTAATAGAAGAAGTAAACGCATTATCCCTGAACGCAAATAGAATTGAAGCTCTTGTGCATCAGCTTTATAATATTAACAAGAGGCTTATGTCACTTGAAGGTAAATTATTGAGACTTGCTGAAAGCCATGGTGTTGATCGAGATGAATTCCTCAAGCAATACAATGATAATGAATTAGATACCAATTGGGTAAGACGAGTTTCTAGATTGTCAGCAAAAGGATGGAAAGAATTTGCATCTACAGAAAAGAACGAAATAAAAATAATTAGGGACGAAATTACCTCATTAGCCTCTGAAGCAGGTGTTGATATTGGAGAATTTAGGAATATTGTTCAAATGGTCCAAAAAGGTGAAAGAGAATCACACACTGCAAAAAGAGAAATGGTAGAGGCAAATCTAAGATTGGTTATATCTATTGCAAAAAAATACACAAATCGTGGTCTACAATTCCTTGATTTGATACAAGAAGGAAATATTGGTTTAATGAAAGCTGTTGAAAAATTTGAATACCGCCGTGGATATAAATTTTCAACCTATGCTACCTGGTGGATAAGGCAAGCTATAACACGTTCAATAGCAGATCAGGCAAGAACAATTAGAATACCAGTTCATATGATAGAAACAATAAATAAAATTGTTAGAACTTCAAGACAAATCCTAAATGAAATTGGACGCGAGCCAACTCCAGAGGAGATATCAGAGAAGCTTGGTATGCCACTGGATAAAGTAAGAAAAGTAATGAAAATAGCCAAAGAGCCTATTTCCCTTGAGACACCAGTTGGAGATGAAGATGATAGTCACTTAGGAGATTTTATTGAGGATAAAAATGTGATGTTACCTATAGATGCAGCAATTCATTCTAACCTTAGGGATACAACAACAAGAGTTTTGGCTACACTAACTCCACGAGAAGAAAGGGTATTAAGAATGAGATTTGGTATAGGTATGAATACTGATCATACTCTTGAAGAGGTTGGGCAACAATTCTCTGTTACAAGAGAGCGTATTCGTCAAATAGAAGCTAAAGCACTTAGAAAATTAAAGCATCCATCAAGAAGCAGGAAATTAAGAAGCTTCCTAGACTCATAGTTATGAGACTGTAAATATTGACATATTAGTATAATTCTAGCTTTACTTATGTACATTCTGGTACTATAAAAAAATTTCGGGCGATTAGCTCAGTTGGTTAGAGCCCTCCGCTCATAACGGAGTGGTCCCAGGTTCGAGTCCTGGATCGCCCACCATTTTAAAATAAAACTAGGCATTAAATTGCTGACAAAAATATTCAGCTCACAAAAAAGCGTACTTTTATGATATGCTTGTTATGTAATATAAATTACCAATAACTGAAATAGAAATAAGAACGGATTAAATAATGATAGAAAATTTTAATGGTATATTTTTTCTTGTTCTACATATTATTGTTCTCATCATGATAAGTTTTTATCTTATGCGTATAATATTTGCACCAAGTGGTATCGCTGAAGAGTTTGGTGTAGATAAATCCGGGATTTATTTTGCGAGAGTAATGGGGACGTTTATTGCACCATTATTTATGATAGGTATATACATCATATTTCGAGATGGTGGACCTGCTGGCTGTTGGATTTGGTATATTATCTTTTTAATAACATCTATTCTTCAACTTGGTTATGAAAGTTCTTATTATTTTAAAAAGATTGATGCGCATATTGGTGCAAAAAATAAGTTACTTGACGTGATCCTGTCAGCTATTTTCACAATTATAGCACTTGTCCTTGTCATGGGCTTATCGGATAAAATATATTTATAGGAATACCTAGTTTTTTTCACAAATGAGATTGCATTCCAAACTAATTATGTGTTAAATAGAAACACTATTAAACATATCATCAATAAGCTTAAATTATATGATGTCTAAGTAAGTTAAAGGGGAGTAAATATGAAACCAGTAGATCCTTCAAAGGGTTATCAGCTAGATACTAGCTTTATACAAGAGCAGCACCATACAAATCCAAGAAGATTGTACAGTCAAACCGGTGCAGATTGGCAATATCGTGTTGATCATGAAAGATTGAGACGACAAAGATTAGAAAGAATAAGAGCAGAGATGGAAGCTGATGATCTTGGAGCACTTGTAGTTTTCCAAGGTGCTAACGTAAGATATATCACTGGATCTTATCAGGGAAACTGGAAATATAACATCAACATCAGATATGCTGTCCTTCCAAGAGGTGGTGACCCGGTTTTATTCGAAACCGCGGGTTCTGATATGAGAAATGCTTTCCTAGATCTACCATGGTTAGGCGAAGAAAATATAAGACCAGCTATGACTTGGCAATGGGCTGAGGGCGCTGTTGGTGAAATGGCTGATAAGATGGTTGCAACTGTTAAACAAGTTCTTGTCGACAACGGTGTTCAAAATGAAAAGATTGGTGTTGATCAGCTTGACATGCCTGCACTCCATGCAATGGAAAAAGCTGGTATCAAAATCGTTAACGGATGGCCTGCTATGTCAAGAGCTAGGGTTGTAAAAACTATTGACGAAATTGAGCACCTTAAAATGTCATCATCTATTGGTGATGCTGCTATGTGGCATGTAAAACACGAATGGTTAAAACCAGGAATTACAGAACGCCAAATTGAAGCTAAAGTACACGATTTTATGCTATCTCGTGGTTGTGAAATTATCTACGATATCATCGTGGCTTCTGGAGGTAATACAAGTCCATACAGAAGATGGGCAACAGATAAATTAATTCAACAAGGCGATTTACTTATTGTTGATATTAATGCAGTAGGACCGGGTGGGTATTTCATTGACTACGTGAGAACATTCAAATGTGGATCTAAGATGACACAACAAGAGATTGACCTTTACCGTGAAACATACGATTCTATGTATGCTGGACTTGAAAATCTCAAACCAGGGAAAACATCTGCAGATGTAGTATCTAAATTCCCTGAGTATGACGATGATAAGTTTGGAACAGTTACATTGCAACAGTTTGCTCACTCAATTGGTATCACTCTATATGAAGGTATGTGGATGAGTAGAGCTTATTCACTTAAATATCCAGCAGAGATTAAAGAAAATATGTATTTTGCGATTGAGACTTTTGCTGGACATGCTGGTCTACCTCAAACATGTAGACTTGAAGAGAACGTTCTTGTCACTAAAGACGGTCCATCAGTGTTTACCAAAATGGAACATATGGAAGAAGCTGTGGCTGGTTACAGACCAGGTGAATTCCATCATGCTGAAATTTTTGGTTACCCACAAAAATAATCTTAATAGAAACTCAAACCTCGAGGTTTTAATTGCCTCGAGGTTCTTATCTTTATAAGGCAAACTTTTGTGTATTATAAGTTTGAAAAAAATCGTTCAATGATTTTTAATCCATTAATTATTGTTGCATCCGAGTTAGGTATCAGAGATCTGTCAACAGAACCTCCAAAGCCAAAAGAGCAAATAAAAGCTATGATAAAGGCTTTTAGAAATGTAAGTGACTCTGGTATAGGGAGTGTTATTGTAGACGGCGTATCAGATGAACAGGTAACGGAATTACAAAGTAACGGCGCTTATTCTGTGAAAACTGATATGTCCGAATTCGGAAAAGATCATAATTATCGATCAAAATCTGGTGCAGAGAGGATTGCTGCAACAGTAAATAAATTTGATAGATATTACACTCATGACATCGTTGTGGCTGTCCCTGATGATATGCCTGAGCTTAAACCATACTATATGCAAGCTCTGATGTATGCATTGTCAGACTCTGATGTGGGTATTGCCACCATGGTATCACCTTTAGAAGACCACGAGAAAAGTAATAAGGATATAGTAAAAGCTCAAGTCGACTGGAATAATGATAGAATTGTTTATCCACTTGAAGGATCTAAAGTTGGAACCTTAAAGGACATACGAAGAGATATTAATGATTTTGACTCTGATGATATATACAAATTAGTTCCAATTCATGCATGGAGAAGAGGGCCTTTGGATAAATTAATTCAATTACCCCCATCTGATCGTGAATTTGAAGAAGGAACGGATCTTGTCAGAGCATTAGATGCTGGCATGAGAATTGATGTCACATTTGTAACTGATAATATGAAGGTATTAATTTCACCAGAAGAGCTAGATGAAGCAGCGTATGAAATTGAAGGATAATTTTTTGCTACAAATGAGGTTTTAAATGAGCAGACCATATTACAAGCCAGATCCTGTTGGCGGTCCAGAACAATATGTTGGCGCTGAATATAAACTTAATGAGCCATGGGAAGAACAAGCACATAATGTAAAATTAGTTGGGCACTCAGATTTGAATGGTTGGGGTGATGCCTTCCAAATTCAAGTGTCAAATGGAATATGTTATGTAGCTGCATCGGGAATAAATGGTCATAATGGCATGACAATTCTTGATGTAAAGGATCCATCAAAGCCGAAAATATTAAATCAGATATCTGACTCTCCAGGTGCACGAACCCATAAGGTTCTAAGAATTAGTGATGATATACTAATCACAAATTCAGAGTTAAGGCCTAAACTAGTGGGGCAATATCCAGAACTAAAAGGTGGATTAAGAGTATTTGATATTTCAGATCCAATAAATCCAAAATTTATTAGACACGTTGAAGTTGATGGTTTTGGTATACATAGACCGATCTATGATAGAGATAGAAAATTAATGTATAGCTCTGGTTTTAAAGACGGGTATAATGGGAAAATACTTCTCATTCATGATATGAAAGATCCATCAAATCCTGAATTTATCGGTCATGGTTGGGTTGAAGGCCAAAAAGAAGGCGAAGAGTATTCATGGGATAACTCTATAGTTAAAAACGAAGCTTGGTGCCACGAAGGAAATCCATGGGGAAATTATGTCACAGCTGGATGGTGGGATGGTGGTATTGTACTATTTGATTGTACAGACCCATCAAAACCAGAATTTAAATGGAGGCATAACCCTCATGAAACCCATGGTTGGCCTGGAAACTATCATAGTTTCCTTGTGCCAAAAGGCTCTGAATTTGGAATTGTTACTCAAGAAACTATAACTGTCAATTGTGAACATCCACCAGCATTCATAACGTTCTATGATTTAAGAAATAAAGATGTTCCACTACCGGTAAGTACATATATGCCATTTGATATAGATCCACATGAGATGAGGCCATTAGATTCTAAATGGGGGCAGACAGGATCAAGACATGGTGCACATAATATATGGTTAGACATGGAAAAAAATGATCTTATTTACATTGCTTGGTTTAATGCTGGATTAAGGATCATTGATTGGAGTAATCCATTTAACCCTAAAGAAGTTGGGTCTTATATTCCAGCAGGTAATAAGGAAAGATGCTGCCCACAAAGTAACGATGTATATGTTGATCGTGAAACTGGACTAATATATATGTCCGACAGATGGGGGCTAGGTCTACATATTCTAGAATATACAGGTTAAATCAAATGACTAAACCTTTAGAAGGTATCAGAGTAGTTGAGTTTGGTAACTTTATTGCTGGACCTTTCTGTGGAATGTTGCTTGCGGATATGGGAGCAGAGGTAATTAAAATTGAACCTCTGACAGGTGATTTAGCACGAGCTATACCACCAATAATTGATGGGAAAAGCGCTGCATTCATAACCTTAAATAGAAATAAAAAAAGTTTAGCATTAGATTTAAAGTCTACCCATGGTAGGTCTCTGGCGCTTGAAATATTAAAAACAGCAAATGCAATAATTGAGAATAACAGACCGGGTGTGATGCAAAGACTGGGTTTGGGTGAAAAGGACGTAAAAAAAATAAATAATAAAGTTGTTTACACATCTGTATCTGGTTTTGGACAAACGGGTGAATTAAAGAATAGAGCGGGTATAAATCTTATTATTGAAGCCTTATCAGGAACTTTATCCGTAATGGGTGAGAAAGGGGATATCCCTCCAAGACCTGGGTTACAAACTGCTGATATTCTTGGTGCAATGTTTGCAACCTACTCAACTTTAGCAGGATTGATTGGGCAGATTAAGCATAATCAAGGTATGATTGCAGATGTATCTTTGATCGAGGCATCTATCGCATCTGCTGTATGGGAGACGACAGAATACTTATCGAGTGGTATCATTCCAGAACAATTAGGGCATTCACATCGAGCAAGTGCACCATATCAATTATTTGAAACAAATGATAAAAGGTACATTGCAATAGGTGCACCAAGTGATGCACATTTTAAAAAATTGATGGACATTCTAGATCTAAATAATTTATCAGAAAATCCTAAATTTATTTCATACTCCAGCAGAAAAGAAAATGAAAAAGATCTAGTCCCAGTTGTTGCAAATAAAATAAAGGATTGGGACTCATCTGATTTAGAAATTAAATTGACAGAAGCTGGTATACCATGCGGCTGTGTAAGAAATTACAAAGAAGCTTTAAATAATCCTCATAGTATCCAAAGGCAACTGGTTACAGAAATAACTGATGATCAAGGAATTCAAATTAAGACAATACGCAATCCTGTCTTAATTAATAATAAACCAATAAAGATAGATAGCCTTGCTCCAGAATTAGGAGAGCATAGTTTTGAAATTTTAAGTCAAGTTGGTGTGGATAAAAATGTATTTAATAA